>JGI24140J50213_10000138_pt1 | contig 32757 bp, 17 predicted proteins | sample BarGraIncu00222A_FD_50213 | JGI IMG/M metagenome (IMG submission 50213)
CGTTGATGGATGAACACCAGATTCATTTTGTCTCTCTCAACCTGATCATTGGAGAGAATCAATACCTGGATAAAGTAACGATTGCCCCGGAACAGTTTTATGACCTAATGGATAAGTCACCTGACTTTCCTACAACGGCTCAACCCAGTATCAGCGACATTACCAATAAGTATAACTTTCTTGCAACCTATTATGATTCGGTTATATCAGTTCATGCTTCTTCAGGATTAAGCGGAACTTATTCGAATAGTTACACAGCAGGAGATAAAATCAGTAAACAATCAGGGAAGAAGATTTCGGTAATTGACAGTCAGAGTATATCCGGAGCCTTGGGTTTGTTGATGTATCGTGCAGCCCTGGCACTTGATGAAGGGATGTCGCATGATGAACTAGTCGTGAAACTTGAAGAATGGAAAAAGAAAGCACTCATTTATGCTAATCCCTATACCATGAAGAATTTTGTCAGGGGAGGACGCGTGAGCAAGACCAAGGGATTCATTGCTAAAATTATGAATGTAAAGCCCGTTATTTCGATGAAGAACGGGGTGGTAGATCTTTTGGATAAGGCTTATAGTGTAAAGGGAAATCAGCGGTTGGTTCTGTCTTATGTAGAAAAGGCAGTTCACGAACGTGGTAAGATTTGGAAATACTGTATCGTCCACGCCAACAATAGAACTGGCGCAGAACAATTTGCAGCAAAAGTCAAAGCACTTACAGGAATGGAACCTTTTTATTATCACCATATTTCACCGGTAGTAGGCGTTAATTCCGGCACCAAAACACTGGCCATCTGTATTATGTTTGAATAGGGCACTGCAAAATTATTTATCGGACAGTTTTTCATGCATTATCATCATCTATTAGGATCAAAAATAAAACAATATTAAACCAATCAATTATATGAAATCATATCTTAATTATTTCTTTGCTGCATTGATTATCTGCGGCTTAAACGTAAGTGGACAAAATGTAAAGCCCTTCCAGGCTGGAGACCGGGTTGCATTTGTTGGGAACAGCATTACTGATGGCGGACATTATCACTCGTATATCTGGCTGTATTATATGACTCATTTCCCTAATATGCGCATAACCTGTTTTAACGTTGGAGTTGGTGGAGATGACGTTAAACAAATGACCGAAAGGTTTGATACTGACGTACTACCTAAAAATCCAACGGTAATAACTTTAACCTGGGGAATGAATGATACCGGATATTTTGAATGGAACCAGAAGGATCCAGCTGTCTTTTCAAAAGAGAAGGTAACGGTAGCGATGGATCGTTATGCTTTTTTGGATGCAAAACTAAAAAAGATATCAAACGTCAAAAAGATCTTCATATTAGGTTCACCTTATGATGAAACAACTACAAGTAATCCAAACAACTTGTTCCATGGTAAGGCTGCCGCTTTTGAACAACTCATCAACTTTCAGCAGGCTACTGCGATAAAAAATGATTGGGGCTACGTGGATTTCTTCAGGCCGATGACCGCGATTAATTTACGGGAACAGACTAAAAACCCGGCTTTTAGCTTGACTCCTAATGATAGGATACATCCTGATAATGACGGACATTTGATAATGGCTTATTTTTTTTTAAAAGCGCAAGGTTTAGCTAATAATGTAGTAGCTGACATAAGTATAAATGCCGTAAACAGAAAGATAGAAAAAAACATAAATTGTGCAATAACAAATGTTGTCTCAACAAACGAATCGGTATCTTTTGATTACCTGGCCAATTCATTGCCTTATCCTTTAGACACTATTCCTAGAGGGTGGGGGAACAAGAAGAAACAATCTCAGGCATTGCAACTTATCCCGTTTATGCAGGATTTCGACAAGGAACTGCTTACAGTTAATGGGTTAAAAGACGGTAATTATCTATTAACCATAGACAATCAGCCTATTACTACTTATACGGCTCAACAATTGAGTACCGGAGTTAATCTTGCAGAGCAAACAAATACTCCTCAATACCTGCAAGCAACAATTATAAGAGAATTGAACGAAGACCGTTGGGAAATGGAGCGTAAAACCAGGGAATATGCTTACGTACAGTATGACCTGCTAAACGGTAAAGGATTATTGTTTGCCGACAACATCGCTGCTATGGATGCAGTTAGTAAAGAGTCACGGAAAAATCCTTTTATTAACGGCGATAAAGGCACTTATATGAAGATGCAATTTAAACCTTATCGTGATACATGGCAAAAGGAAATGAATGTGATTATTGATGAAATTTATACTATCAATAAACCTGTAAAACACAATATAAAATTATCAAAAGCAAAATAAAAGTGTAATATAATTAATGTTTTAATGTTGAAAGTTTAAAAATGGATTAGCTTAAAAATATGTTTAATAAAATCAACAATTCCACAAACCCTTCTATATTTCTTACCATAAAAATAAAATTTTTCCGCCCAATGGGATGATCTTATTCTTTCTATGTATAATTTTGGTTATTTTAGTTGTGTAGAAGGCTAATATCACTTTTTAGTTCAACACAAAAAAAGAGCTAACTAGTTTTATTTCAAAGTCTTGATTTTATTGTGGGGGTTTCAGAAAAAATATTGTTAAATATTATTAAAAAAATTGCTAAATCGTTTTTTTAAACTATATTAGCTGACTCAAAATTCACAACTATTTTTTAAAAAATCAACAATTATACTTTTTTGGATTATTGTATTTTTTGATCTAAAAAAATTTAAATGTATTGTTTTATTTTTTTGCTAAATCGATTTTTTTATTTAAAATAAATAAAAGTCAATGTACTATATAAAAAACCAGATATGAAGAAAAATTACGTTTTTTTTGTTTCTTTTTTGGTTGTTGTCTTGTTTAGTCTCTCTTTAGTTATGCAATCGTGTAAAAAAAGTGGGAGTTTTCTGGCTGCGACAACAACTACCAACCTTACTCAGGCCACTGTATTTGCAGATAGTGCCCGAACAATGGGTTTCCTGGCGAATATTTATGCAAATATTGAATTTAATGTAGATGCTCGTCGGTTTGGTAATGGTGGATTGGACGCCGCCTGTGATGAATCCGAACCATCCTCAACTAATGCTACCGATGCTTCAGGCTTTGCTACTGGTACTATCAATGCGGGTACAGTTAGCAATAGAGTGTATAGTACCTGTTATACACAGATCAGGGCTGTAAACCTGTTATTGGCAAATATTAGTTTAACCAAAATGCAGTCAGCAAACAAAGTTCCTGTAATTGCTGAAGCCCGGTTTTTACGTGCATGGTTTTATGGTATCTTATTAGAGCATTATGGCGGTGTGCCGTTGATTGGTGATAGCTTATATAACTATACAACACCTATTGTAGTAAAAAGGGCTACTTTCGCTGCTACAGTAAATTATATCGTTTCTGAATGTGACGCGGTTCAGCCAATATTACCGATTACACAGGGAGGGCTTAAATTAGGCCGTGCTTCAGGAGGAGCATGTCTGGCTTTAAAAGCCAGGATATTATTATATGCTGCAAGCCCGTTATTTAATGGTACAACCTTACCTACGGATGCCGGTCCAAGTAGTTCAGGCACTGTTGATCCGGCATTGGTTGGTTACCCAACGGCAGATGCTACACGTTGGCAGTTAGCTGAAAATGCCGCACTCGCAGTAATTTCATCGGGCGCGTTTAGTTTATCTACAATACCCGCTTCATCTAATCAAGCTAGTTTACCAGGAGCTGGATTCCAGGGGGTATTTACAATACGCGATCCCAATCCTGAATACATATTTGCTTATATGACTAATCCTAATGGAGATTTGGAAAACGATTTCCTTCCACCTTCAAGATCTGGTGGTGGTGGTGGCGCCTTTCCATACCAAGATATGGTTGATGCTTTCCCTATGAGTAATGGCAAATTAATTACCGATCCTACTTCAGGCTATGATCCTACCAACCCATATAATAACCGTGATCCACGCATGAATTTTAGTATCATACATGACCAAACTGTGTTGCTTTTACGTAACAGTAACGGACAACCAGTAGGATCAGGTCCTGTAAATATTTACCTTGGTCTTGGCAACGATCAAAATCCGGATGCCGTGCATTTAGGTACCGTTACTGGTTATTATTGCAATAAAATGCTCGATCCTAATGTAGTTTCCCAATCGTTGGCAACCAAATCAAACCGTTGTATTCCTCTAATGCGCTACGCGGAAGTGTTGTTGAATTATGCAGAAGCTGCCAATGAATTTGAAGGACCGACTGCTAATGTTTATAATGCTATAAATAGTATAAGACAGCGCGCCGGCTTAAATCCATATCAGTTGCCTGGGGGACTTACTAAAAGCGATATGCGTACGTATATTCAAAATGAAAGGCGTATTGAATTGGCTTACGAAGGACACCGGTTTTGGGATGTAAGGCGTTGGAAAATTGCCTCTACTACCGAAAACATACAGGCACAAGGAATGGAAGTGAATAAAACTGCAACAACTACTACCTACAAACTGTTTAATGTAACAAAACATAATTTCAGGCCGGCAATGTATTTATGGCCATTCCCAATTAGTGAAACCGGAAAATCACCGACACTAATACAAAACCCGGGTTATTAAGATAAGAAGTTATTAAAACTACAAATCAAAAAAATTATGAATAATCATATAACATTTAAAAAACATGTTTGTATATTAATTGCCTGCATGGCATTGATGTGGACATCATGTAAGATTGAGAAAATTGACCCTGTCCCCGAGTCTGTTAAGGATATAACAGGTACCTGGCAGGTAATTGGGGCAACACGAAATGGAACCAACCTGATACCTCTTTTTGATTTTACTCAGTTTAATATAAAGTTCGATGCATCGACAGGAACTTACAATCTTGTTAACCCGGTGCCATTTCTGATAAGCGCTGATGGTAAGTATGCTTTGGATGATACAAGTTATCCGTTTCAGATAACCTTTACTGCAAGCAATGGTCCCGCTGTTAAGACTGCATTTAATTATCCCATCATTTCAGGATCAAGACAGCTAACACTCACTTTTAGTCCTGGTTGTGCACAAAACACCTATGTTTATACATTGATAAAAAAATAATCGATCATTAAAATCTTAACATAAATGAAAACACATTTACGCATAAAAGGGAAAAATATCTGGTTGATTTCTGCATTGGTATTAATAGGTATTTCACTTAGCTGCTGTTGGTTAATTATAAGCAGTGTTGAACAGCCGACTACTGCGGTGGTAGGCTCAACAGTAAATATTAAAGTAAATATTAATAACTCTTGTAATAGCAGTGGTACAGCACACATTGTATTTGGTATATTAGCACCAAAAGGATGGAACCTGTCAAAAAATGCTACAGTAACTTATAACTGTACAAAGGGTGTCGGGAATATGTTATTAATACCATCATCGATTATCAATTCTCACGCAGGAGGTTTAAGCTGGTCCGGGTATATGAAATCTTTTTTTGGATTGGAAGGAAACCTGATCGATGACATGGAATGGATCCCTTATCAAAGTGACGCGATAATCAATTTTAACAATGGCGATAAAATAAGCGGATATATTACTGTACAGATTAACAATATCGGAGCTGATAATAACCCCACTTTAGTGAAACTGGCTTACGTAGTTGCTAATGACAATAATGCATTTACTTTTGACGGCAATGATGGTGACTCAAGCCCCACTACTGAATATTATAATGAATTTACCGGACCTGTTTTTACGTTAACCGGTGGTACAGGTGATTTGGTTGACTTTGTTAATCCGCAATTAACTACACTCGACCCTCCCAAGACATTAGAAAACGATATTGTTACCCTCACCTATAACAACAATGTGGTTGCTACCGCACTTGGTTCTAATGCGAACAATACTGCTGTCTATTTATGTGCTACAGGTATTACAAATGATGGTAAAATACTTACAGTTTGTTCGCCGGGAATCAAAACAATGATGAAGCAAACGATATCTGGTAGTGGGTTATACCAGATAACATTTTGGCCAAAAGCATTTTTTGGAACTACTGCCAACCAAAGCGTTGTAAGTATGACATATTATATAACTGATCAAACGGGTACGGTCCAGGTGGGTTATGGCAATACGACTGCACCATTTACCTATAAATTTAAATGTATCTGATAAAGGAACAGGAGAAGAATATCGCCCCTTTCAAATTGAAGGTAAACAAGTGATTTTAACAGCTATTGTAACGTATTTATATGATATAACGGCTCTAATAATGTCTTAATTATATTAACAATTTAAATCTGATGTTATGCTTTATTGCTACTCAAAGAAATTTTTAACAGTAATCATTATGCTGTTTTTGCTGCTGGTGGTTACCGTTACTTATGCTCAAAAGAAAACACCAGCCGCTATTGTGACACGGCATCCAGGCTGGATAAGCGGTACAGTTTATGATGAATTTAGTCGGCCAAAAAGTGGGGTAATTGTCTCGGTGAAGAACGATTCCACGCACGTCATGTCTGATAACATAGGCCAGTTTGAGATAAAAGCTTCAACTGGTTCTATACTGGTTTTTAAATATAAAGATTACGCGGTGTGCGAAGTAATTGCAAAAGTACCCGATAACTTAACAGTTAAACTGGCGGAAAATTATTTAAAATTTCCAGACAAGATAAATATATTGTATGGCGTTAATGATAAATCAAATGAAATTGGATCAATTTCAACAATTTATACAAACCAGTTAACGACTACACCGGCCTCTCTTGACGTATATGCTTTCCCTGGACAGTTGGCAGGTTTGTATACTAAACAAAATAGCGGTTTTACATCATTTAATACCACGTCATTAACAGTATCAGGAGGTATTCCTTCAAATACTATTAATGGAGTATCCAGAAACGTAGTATCAACAGATAATTCAGAGATTGGGATTAGCGTTCGGGGTCAGAACCCAATTACTATTATTGATGGAGTACAACGGGAATTAACCTCTATCGATCCTGAATCAATTGAATCTATTTCTGTTTTAAAAGATGGTTTATCCACTATAATGTTAGGGATTAATAGTTCTCGTCCTGTTGTATTGGTTACCACTAAACGCGGGAAAGAAGGACGAGCTCAAATCACTTTTACAGCAGAAGAGGGTATCCAGCAATCGTTAAGCATTCCAACGCCCTTACCTGCTTACCAATATGCTTATCTTATAAATGAGACATTAACAAGTGATGGTAAATTACCTCAGTATTCTCCAGCTGATTTTACAGCCTACCGTAATCATACCGACCCATACGGCCATCCGGATGTAAATTGGTTTAATACTATTTTGAATAAAAATGTACCACAAAGTGCGTATAAGTTGAATATTAATGGAGGTACCAATGTGGCTAAATACACCATTAACGTGGGCTATTATGACCAGACTGGTATTTTTAAAACAGCCAATGATGTACCCTACAATACTAATAATGACTTGACTCGTTATATAATCAATTCAGATGTAGCAGTACAGGTTAACAAGAATTTGAGTGTTGACCTACAATTATTTGGCAGGGTACAAACAACTAATGAGCCAGGGTCGGGATATACTAATCTTATATCAACAATTTTTAACACACCGAACAATGCCTATGCCCCAATTAACCGCAATGGTTCGTTTGGCGGTAGCCTTTTATTCAATAATAACTTATTGGCAATGAGTGAATATTCTGGGTATATACAAAACAATACTAATGACATATTGGCAAATTTAGACCTGAATTATAATTTGAGCAGTGTAACAAAAGGTTTGTCTGCCAAATTAATTGGGAACCTTACTTATGAGTCTATAGCTTCTCTAAATCGTAGCATATCCAATAATTCCTATTTGTATAATAAAGATAGTACTTATTCAATTTTGGGTACTCAATCATCGCAGTCAAACAATTTTACACAAGTATACTCATCCCGGCAGGCTTTTGGTCAGGCATCGATTAATTACGAACGCCAGTTTGGCAAACATGGCATTAACGCTATTGCGATGTTTGATACCAAGCAGTTTAATTCAAATTATGATTTAGCACAAATAACAACTGATATCGCGATAAAATTAAATTATACTTACGATGGTAAATACATTGTTGAAGGTGCTATTAATCGAAGTGGAAACAGCTATTATCCCCCTAGTCACAAGTTTGGAACTTTCTATGGTGGTGGTCTGGGATGGCAACTGGGAAAGGAAGATTTCATAAAAGATAATTTAACATGGATAGATTCCTGGAAATTAAGAGGTACTTATGCACGAACGGGTAATGCTAGTATAACAGCTAACAGTTCATTATACTTTGCATACAATCAAACCTATAGCAGTAGTAACAGTAATTATGCTTTTAACGTTGGCACTGGTTATTCCACTGATTACTATTATTTTGATAATAGCATTGCCAATCCTTACATAACCTGGGAAAACGGTGATAAGATAGCCGTTGGTACAGATATAAACATGTTTAAAAATCACTTCCTTATAACAGCTGATTATTATCATGACCGTTATTCCAATGTATTGGGTACACGCGGTAATAGTATAGCATTGCTTGGAGCGCAATACCCGATTGAAAACATTGGCACTAACCTTTATCAAGGCGCTGAATTGAGTTTAACCTATAAAGACAACGTTGGTAACTTTAATTTTTTTGTTACTGGTAATGGTAACCTGCAAGCATCAAAAATCATCTATAGCGATGAGCTGACTCCACAATTCGCATGGAATAAACGGACAGGCCTTCCTTTAGGTACATTTTATGGTTATACTGCAATTGGCTTTTATCAAAACGTACAAGATGCTCAAACAAGCGCACATCTTGCCGCTTATAAACCCCTACCCGGTGATATTAAATACAAAGATTTAAACAAAGATGGGATAATTGATCAATATGATCAATCAACCATAGGTGGAACAAAACCATTAGTATTTTACGGGCTTAACTTTGGGTTTAATTATAAAGGAATTAATTTCAGTGCTATAATACAGGGCGTTACCAACAGACAAATGAGTGTATTAAACAACCTTGTTGAACACTCAGGTTTGGACGGATCAACCAATACCTCACAAGCTTATCTGGATGCTACTGGTAGGTGGACACCTGAAACAGCTTCTTTAGCTACTTTACCAAGGTTGGCAGTTTCAACAAGTGGCAATAATAACCAGTTTTCTACTTTTTGGCTTAAGTCGGGCGATTATGTCAGGCTCAAAAATGTCGAGATTGGTTATTCATTACCTTATAACGTTATTAAACACCTGAAATTATCAGGTTTAAAATTCTTTGTAAACGGTGAGAACCTATTAACCTTTGCCGGATTTAAAGGAATGGACCCGGAAGTTGGCCCGGGTACTTACCCGATTCAAAGAGTATTTAACGGGGGAGTTACTATTAAACTTTAATTGATAAATTTTCAATATTTATATAATGAAAAACTACATAAATAAAATATTGCTTATCACCGCTTTATGTGCTGCATTTTTCGGGTGTAAAAAATATGAGCAGTTTCCTGTTGATAAAAATACGGCGGCTTTTGTTTTTAATCCACTTGATTCCGCCGGCACTACTGCGACGCGATATCTTGACGGCATTTACTCGGTTGTAAAAAGTGGGTATAATCGTGTTGGAGGGGATTTTCTTGATGCAGCTTCTGATGATGCAGTTTCCTCTCAGTTAGGAAACCCGGCAGTAAAATTAATTTCAACTAACGCCATCAATTCATTTTCGCTCCCAAGCAGCGAAGACGTATGGCAAGGCGTTACTACCAACAACGGTAATACTCCTATTGCCGTTAATGGAAACGCTGATTCGTATTGGGCAGGGATTCGTATCGCAAATGAATTTATTGCACTTATAGGTAATGTGCCTATAAAAGGATTTGTAAACAACATAGGCAGGCGCTATATATATAGAGCAGAAGCACGTTTTTTAAGGGCATATTTTTATTTTGAGCTGGTTAAACGCTATGGAGGTGTACCGCTCTTAGGAAACAAAGTTTACAACATTAATGATAATTTAAACATTCCGCGTAATAGTTTTGCTGATTGCATAACTTACATTACCAGTGAGTGTGATGCAATAAAGGACAGTTTAATGACATATCCTTTAGTAAACCCTGCATCTGATAATTACCGTGCTACAAAAGGTGCCGCTTTAGCTTTAAAAGCGCGGGCATTATTATATGCTGCAAGCCCTTTATTTAACGGGAGTAATGTTGACCCTTCTAACCCGCTTACTGGTTATCCCAGTTTTGATATTAACCGCTGGACACTGGCAGCCAACGCTGCCCGTGATGTAATTAATCTGAATACTTACAAACTTGATCCAAGTTTTCCTGATATATTTTTAACTCAAAACAATTCTGAGAGGATATTTATCAGGCCAAACAGTATTAATAACAGTATTGAGACTAATAACGGCCCTATGGGCATACAACCTGCGCCAGCTTCAGGGAATACAAGTCCTACACAGGAACTGGTGAACTCATTTCCAATGATAAACGGTAAGGCCATTACAGATCCTACTTCGGGATATACTGCTTCTGATCCATATTCAATCTTAAATCTTATTAAGCGTGACCCAAGATTTATATCCACAATTATTTATAATGGTGCTACATGGCTTAACATAAATATACAAACTTATGAAGGTGGCCAAAGTAAACCTAACATCAATTCTCAACAAACCTTAACCAGTTATTATATTGATAAATTTATGGGTATAGATCAGAAAATCACTCCACCATACCCTACTCATTCTGCTGACTGGGTAATATTCAGGTATGCTGAAATATTGTTGACTCTGGCCGAAGCCGAAAATGAAGCCGCTAGTTCTCCACCAGCTGATTGTTATACACAGATATATGCTTTAAGAGGGCGTGCAGGAATTACCGCAGGTACCGATGGTACCTATGGTGTGCCTCAGGGAATGACTACTGTCCAGATGCGTGCCTTCATACAAAACGAATGGCGTATTGAATTTGCCTTTGAAGAGCATCGGTTTTTTGATATCAAAAGATGGAGACTTGCCGAAACTGTTATGAACCAACCGAGGACTGGTTTATCCATCTCGAAAATTGGATCAACATTAGTCTATAACCCAATCAATGTTTTAACAACTGTTTTCACAACAAAGCAATACCTCTATCCTATTCCATTGAATGAGGTGCTTAAGAATCCGAATATGAAACAAAATCCGGGTTGGTAATCTACTATTAATCATTTAAATAAATAAATAAGCAGTTATGAGAAAATTAATACTTTTCTTTCTGGTTATAACCAGCATGTTACCAACTCTGTTGTATGCACAAAAAGTTGTAACAGGTACGATAAGAGATGTCGGGGGCGTTTTATCAGGAGCATCTGTTGTAGAAAAAGGGTTACCTGGTAATGGTACAGTTACCAATAATAATGGTATATTCAAATTAACTTTAAAAGGTAAATCTGATACTATTGTAGTACGCTTTCTGGGTTATGTTAGTCAAAACGTAAAAATTGGAACAAAAAACCAGAATATCGATATTACGCTCAGTTCAAATGTTAATGACCTGGGTGAAGTTATGATCGTGGCATATGGTAAGACGACCCGTATAACTAATACAGGATCTGTTAGCAGTGTATCGGCAGCCGAAATACGTACAGTGCCTACTGCCAATGTCCAAAATGCTTTGGCTGGGAAACTTCCGGGCTTCTTTTCAACTCAATCGTCGGGACAACCGGGTAAGGATGCCTCTGATTTTTTTATTCGTGGTATAAGCTCACTGAACTCTAACGGTAATAAGCCACTCATCATTGTGGATGATATTGAATATACCTATGATGAATTGCAACAAATTAATGTAAACGAAATTGAAACTATCTCTATTTTAAAGGATGCTTCTACTACATCAATTTATGGCATAAAGGGGGCAAACGGTGTATTGGTAGTAACTACCCGACGTGGTAAACTAGGTAAGCCACAGATAAATTTCCGTAATGAGGCAGGGTTGCAATCACCTACCAGAACACCCCAATTTTTGAATTCTTATAATTCAGCTGTATTAATTAACCAAGCCGAAACCAACGATGGCAAACCGCTTTCATTCACTCAGGCTGACTTGACAGCATTTAAAAACGGGACTGATCCATGGGGGCATCCGAATGTTGACTGGTACAACAAGATATTTAAGAAAGTTGCTTATCAGGCAAATTCAAATTTAGATATTTCCGGAGGAAACGATCAAGTGAAATACTTTATATCTGGCGGTTTACTTGACCAAAACGGATTGCAACGCGATTTTCCTAATCCGGTTGCCAATTTAAACAGTAATTATAATTTTAAACGCTACAACTTCAGGTCGAACTTAGACTTGAAAGTTAACAAAACATTGGATTTGCGATTGGATGTTACCACCCGTTTTTCTGATTTAAATCAACCTGTAGAGAGTGAAACATCGACCATATCTGAAATTTATGATTTTACAAGAGAAACGCCATTTACCGCTCCTTTTTTAAATCCTAATGGCAGTTATGCTTATGCATTTTCACCTTTCAATCCAGCACATTTACCAACACTGAATGCACGAATAGCTACCGAAGGTTATCAGCATCAGAAAAGAACGGATTATAACGTGTTGTTTAATGGCATTCAGAAACTTGATTTTATTACAAATGGCTTGTCTGCTACCGCCCGTATTGCTTATGCAAGTTCAGAAGCATATTCACGGTCAACGTTTAATTTTAATGCACCTATACCAAGTTATCATTATAACTCTGTAACCGGTATTACTACATTAAACCCCAACGGTAGCTACGTTTTCCCAGGTTATAATTATATTGGCAATACAAACCTGTACACCACCAATGTAGATTTACAGCTCTTTGCGAATTATGACCATGTTTTTGGAAATAAGCACCACGTTTCCGGTCTTTTATTGTTTAAGCAGACATCACAAACTTATGACGCCAATGATGCAGGGCTTGCAAGTAACCAGGTAGGTGTTCCAGCTAAGTTCCGGGGTATTTCATTAAGGGGTAGCTACGACTATAGCAGTATCTATTTATTTGACATTAGCGCGGCTTATAACGGCACTGATCGTTTTGCAGCCAATCACCGCTATAGCCTGTTCCCAGCAATGAGTGTGGGTTATAACATTGCCAAAGAGAAATATTTTAAGCCTTTGCAGAATTTATTTAGTCTCTTGAAAATAAGGGCATCGTACGGGATCGTTGGTTCAGATGTAGCACCGGGAAATACCTATATTTATGCACAAAACTATTTACAAGGAGGTAGCTATCCATTTGGGTCATCAGCGTTAAGTCAAACTGAATTTTATGAAGGTGCCCAGGCAAATACCAATGTTATTTGGGAAAAGCAGAAAGAAACTAATTTAGGTATTGATATTAATATGTTAAAAAACAGTGCTCTTTCTTTTACTTTTGAATATTTTCATAACATACGTTCTAACCAGTTGATCTTTCCACAAAACGTACCGTTGATTTTAGGTGTTGGTCTGCCGGCGGTTAACTTGGCTATTACTCAAAACCAAGGTTATGATGGACAGATAGGTTACCATAATCATATTGGTAATGTGCAGTGGGGAACTAATTTTGTATTCTCAATAGCTAAAAATAAAATATTGAACATGGGAGAGGCTACACCAGCCTATCCATGGTTGGCCCGCACAGGTCTTCCTATTAATCAACCTTTTGGCTATCACTCACTGGGTTATTATTCAGCTGCTGATGTTACCGAAATTGCAGCTTTTAAAGCCGAACACGGTAATAGCAATGCTGGCAATAAAATTGCTGTACCTGATAACGGCGAGGTTATACAAGCTGGTGATTTAAAATATCAGGATTTGAATGGTGATGGTTATATTAACGTGTTTGACGAACGTGCGATAGGGAAACCAAATTTACCAAATACTACACTGGGCTTAAATTTAAACGCTGCTTATAAAGGATTTAGCATTAGCGTGTTATTTCAGGGATCATTTGGCTATAGCTTTATAATAAGTGGTATCGGTATCGAGCCGTTTGAAAGCCAGTTTCAACCTATACATGAACAGGCATGGACGCCGGCAAACGCTGCAAATGCACAATTTCCAAGGTTAACAAGTAATCCTTCGACAATTAATAGCCCTACGTATTATCCTTCGGATTATTGGCAGGTTAACGCATATTATGTCCGTTTAAAAACGATTGATATTGGATACCAGTTCCCGAGCAAAAATTTGCCGTTAAATTTAAATAATGCACGTCTTTATTTAAGTGCTTATAACCTGTTTACTTGGGATAACTATCACCGGTACCAGCAAGACCCTGAAATTTCTACCAATACTGCGGGTGATGCTTATATTAATCAACGTGTTATAAGTTTCGGTTTGCAGTTAGGTTTTTAAAATTGCTTGCGAATTTAAGTTAAAACATAAAGCAATATGCCCCTAAGCATATTGCTTTATGTTTTCAATCTGATCCATTCGTTTATACTTAAATTATCGCCATGTTTTCTACACTTGGAGATTTTATTGAATATCTCTTCCATATTCATATCCGGTTGCCAATCCAAACTCTTGGGTTTTTTATGGCACTTTCTTTCTTTTTCAGCTATTTTGTATTTGTTGCCGAACTTAAAAGGAAGGAAGCAGATGGTTGGATAAGCGCTTATACCGAAAGAGAACTTATAGGCCAGCCGGCATCTTTGCTTGAACTGATAGTAAATGGTTTTTTGGGGTTCCTACTGGGTTATAAAGTTTTTGGCTGTATATTTAATATTAATGTTTTTTTGACATTACCGGTAGCATATATTTTTTCTTTGCAAGGTAGTTGGTTTGGAGGAATAATTGTTGGGACAATTTTTGTTCTATGGATATACTTTGACAGAAAAAAACAACAATTAGCTAAGCCTTTGTTAGTTGAACGGGTTATTCACCCTTACCAGTTAATGTTATACTTAGCGTTTATGTTAGGGTTTTGGGGGTTTATTGGTGCAAAGTTATTTAATACTATCGAAGACTTTCAAACATTCGTCCGCGCCCCTTTTAATACCTTTTTTTCAAGTCTCGGCTTTACCTATTATGGTGGATTGATATTTGGAGCATTAGCCTGGTTATATATACTTCACAAAAAAGGAGTAAAGTTAATTCATGCGGCAGATATCGGATCACCTGGCATGATGTTGGCTTATGGCATTGGTCGTATAGGATGCCAATTATCAGGCGACGGCGATTGGGGAATAATTAACAATCACATAAAACCGCTTTGGTTGAATTGGATGCCCGATTGGATGTGGTCCTTTAAATTTCCTCACAATGTTGCAAATGCAGGTATACATATAAAAGACTGCATAGGTGAACATTGTTACCAGTTACGCTTTGGGGTTTACCCCACTTCGTTTTATGAAGCTGTTTTATGTATCGGACTTTTTGGTTTAATGTGGCTAATAAGAAAGAAGATAAAAATCCCGGGTTTAATGTTTTACATCTTTTTAATTTTAAATGGAACTGAACGTTTTTTAATGGAACTAATACGTGTTACTGATAAATATCACATTTTAAACATTACTATTACACAAGCCCAGTCAATTGGCCTACTTCTGATCGCAGGTGGAATTACCGGCATTATCTATTTAGTTACTACGCGGACAAAACCGGCCATTAACTAAAAGTTTTATAAATCGATTATGGTCAAAAAACACAAATAATGCTGAAAATACTGTATGCGAGTTCCATATGACATGAACTAACAAACGATTAACATATGAAGAAAATTGCAGCCTTATTGTTTTTGATTATTGTATTTTGTTCAGTAAAAAAAGCGGATTGTCAAAAAATTGGTGATCTAACCACACTGAAATTTTCAGTCTCTGAAGCCCCGGAGTGGACGGCCTTGTTTAAAAGAAGTTCGGGTTGGTTTGGAGCTGACGGCATTTATACCATTCCGCTAAATGGAAAAGCGAATAAACAGGTAACGCGTAAAGATAAAGTGCTTTTTATTTTTAGCGATAGTATGATAGGAGAAATTAAGGATGGTACATTACTTCCTGGTTCGAAAATGATTCATAATTCGTATGCTATTTTAGACGGACCACAACCTGACAAAAGCAAGATTAAATTTTACTGGCACACAAATAAAAAAGGTAATCCCGAAAGCGTTTTTATACCTAAAACACAACAAGCAAAAACAGGCGACTTTTTTTGGCTGGGTGCAGGTTTTGTTAACCAAGATGAAAATAACAGCATCAATATTTTTGGATACAGGATACAAACATTTGGCACTGGGGCATTTGATTTTAAAGAGCAGGGAAACACGTTGATAAGGATAAAAGGAGGTCGCCTTGCAGATAGTACAGTTCAAACGCAAAAGGATACCCCTTTCACTTTGGAAGATAGCAAAAAAGATGTAGGAGGTTCTTTTGGTGCAGGTTTTTATGTAAACACGAAACAAGCTTGTGCTCCTACTCCTGACGGATATATTTACGTTTATGGTGTAGAAGGCAATGCAAAAAACTTAGTGGTTTCAAGGGTGCTTCCAAAAGAGTTTGACGACTATAAGAAATGGACATTTTGGGACGGTGCAAACTGGAATATTGATATAAAAAAATCGGTAAATATAACCGACAGTCTGTCTAATGAGTTAAGTTTATCTCCATTGCCCGATGGCAGATATGCCTTAATATTTCAAATAAATGGAATTAGTACAATCATTGGCTTACGAATTGGTAAAACACCCTATGGGCCATTTGGACCGGTTATAAAAATATGGGATTGTAAGAAAGATATGGAAGGTAAAGACTTTTTTGTGTATAACGCCAAAGGGCATTCTGCTTTATCAAAACCAGGGGAATTACTTATTTCATACAACATGAATTCTTTTAACTTTTTTAAGGATCTGGTAAAATATCCAAATTTGTACCGTCCAAGATTTATCAGGATAAAATTCGAATAAAATTGTTTTTCAGCATCAGACCGATACCGGCATTAGTCTTGTAGCAGTATTAACCGACAAGCTATTTTTTCATTGTTAAACAACATTCTGTACATTAAAAAATAAATAAATAAATTTTAAATGAAAACACATAAATATTTATTAATATTTGTTATCTTATTTGTAGAAATACTTGGTTTAAATAAACCGGGCATTGCACAAGTTGACAATGGATCTACAAATTATGCCGAAAAAGTAAATACACTAATTGGCACAAAGGGTAAGGGTGAAGGCAGAAATATTCTGGAAGCTGGATTCACTTTCCCCGGAGCAGCATATCCATTCGGCATGGTACAATTTACTCCTACATTTTTTGACGCCGATAAAGGTTTCGTAGTTAACCAACTTAGTGGTGCTGGTTGCCCGCATATGGGCAATTTCCCAACATTGCCTTTAGCCGGTGAATTAACCATTTCGCCAAAAGACATGAAGGGTTATAAACCGGATTACAAAGTTATAAAAGCCATGGCAGGTTATTATAACGTTGCACTTGCCGGACATATTAATTGTGAGCTTAGTGTAACAAAGAGAACAGGAATGGCCAGGTATTCATTCCCAGATGACCAAAAGCTGGCAACAATTATTATAGGATCTGGTAGTAATGCTACAAAGATCACAGAGTCGAACATTAAGATAACCGGACCTAATACTTGTGAGGGAACTGCCGATGGAGGCTCCTTTTGTGGCATTAACACCAACTATAAGATTTATTTTGTTGCACAGTTTGATTCTATGCCGGCATCATCTGGTACGTGGGAAGGTGACAATTTAAAACCTTCTGCCAAAGATGCAAACGGACAGAACTCAGGCGCTTACTTTACATTTAATGTTACGGAAAATAAAAATATTCAATATAAATTTGCCATATCCTACGTTTCAATTGCTAATGCTAAGAAAAACCTTGAAGCTGAAAATGCTCAATGGAATTTTGCAAGCGTAAAAGATAATGCCATTGCTGCCTGGAATCATCTTTTAAATAGAATTGAAGTAGACGGTGGGAGTATTGATCACACTACTCAATTCTATACTCATCTATATCATTCGCTTATCCACCCAAGTCTTTTAAATGATGTCAATGGTGAATATCCTGGGTCTGATTACAAAATACATATTGCTAAAGGTTATAATAACTACACAGGATTTAGCAATTGGGACACATATCGTACTCAAATCCAACTAATGTCCTTGCTCGCACCACATGAAGCCAGCGATGTAATCACTTCAACACTGAATTTTGCTGATCAATCAGGAGGCGGGTTTCCACGTTGGGTGATGGCCAATATAGAAACAGGTATTATGCAAGGGGATCCAACTTCAATTGTAGTTGCAAATGCCTATGCATTTGGTGCTAAAGATTTTGATACTAAAAATGCCCTGACTATTATGCGCCGAGGTGCAGAAGTGCCGGGCACAAAATCACAAAATGAACAGACACGGCCACATTTAGACCAGTATTTAACCAAAGGGTTCATACAGGCATCAATGAGTCTGGAATATTCTTCAGCCGATTTTGCTATTGGCGAGTTTGCTTTACAGTCAGCCGGAAACAAACAGCTTTTTCAACTTTATGAAAAAAAGTCTCAATCCTGGAAAAATTTGTATAATCCTGAAACCAAATGGTTGCAATCACGGAATCCGGATGGAAGTTGGAAGAAATATAATGAAGATTGGAGGGAAGCAACTTATAACAACTATTTCTGGATGATTCCATATGATTTAAAAGGACTTATCGATACTATTGGTGGAAACAAAGTAGCGGAAGCCAGGTTAGATGATTTCTTCAGAAAATTGAATGCCCAGTATAATGATGATTGGTTTGCTGCAGGTAATGAGCCGGATTTTCAGGCACCGTGGATCTATAATTGGGCCGGAGCGCCTTATAAAACACAGTCACTGGTAAAGCGTGTTTTACATGAGCAATATACCAATCGTGATAATGGACTTCCTGGAAATGATGACTTAGGGGCTATGGGAGCTTGGTATGTTTTTGCTAACATTGGTTTATATCCCATGATACCTGGAATGGGTGGATTTGCCGTTAATAGTCCATCTTTTCCAATAGTTAAAATACACCTTACTTCTGGTAAAATTTTAACAATTAAAGGTGGTGATGAAACTAAGGATTATATCCAGTCGATGCAACTGAATGGCAAAGTCTATAATAACACCTGGTTGCCCTTAAAGGAATTCAACAAAGGTGGAACAATTTCATTTATTCTTTCTGATCAACCTAATAAACAATGGGGAACAACCATTGCCCCACCTTCATTTAATTAAATAAAAATGACGAAGTTTTTTAAGATTACCTCGCTTTTAGTATTATCAGCGTGTATAAGTGTAAATGTATTTGCTCAAAAATTGCCTGTTTGGGCGCTGGGTCCTTTCATTCGTCCTGAAAATGTCGGCACTATAATAAGACCAGACACATCCAGCTTTATTGACCCTATGACGAATAAGCTGATTCAATGGGAATCAAGTGACACCTTTAATCCTGCTGCCGCAGTGAAAAACGGGGAAATTTATATTTTATATCGTGCAGAAGATAATACGGCTGTAGGTATTGGCTCACGCACATCGCGAATAGGTATTGCTAAAAGCAAGGATGGTATAAGTGTTATACGTTCATCTCACCCGGTATTATTTCCTGCTAATGATTTGGCTAAAGAATATGAATGGACTGGAGGGTGTGAGGACCCACGAGTATCGGTTACCGAAGACGGAACTTACGTTATTTTATACACCGAATGGAACCATAAAGTTCCCAGATTGGCGGCTGCGATATCTAAAAACTTAACAACCTGGAAAAAAAATGGTCCCGTCTTTAAACAAGCATTTAATGGCAGGTTCTTCTCAATGGCTACAAAATCTGCATCAATAATTACCAGAATAGTTAAAGGTAAACAGGTAATAGCAAAAATTAACGGCAAATATATGATGTATTGGGGCGAAAATCATGTTTACGCTGCTACATCAGAAGATTTGATTAACTGGACACCTTTGATTAATGAGGATGGGACATTAAAAGTTCTTTTTTCACCTCGCAAAGGGTATTTTGATAGCGAACTAACCGAATGCGGACCGCCTGCATTAATGACTGATAAAGGGATCATATTATTCTATAATGGAAAAAACAGCAATAAAGGTGGGGATAAAAATTACACTTCCAATGCTTATTGTGCAGGCCAGGCATTATTTAGTTTAAGTGATCCGACAATGTTAATCAATAGGTTGGATAAACCATTTTTAGTACCTGAAACTGCTTATGAAAAGAGTGGGCAATATCCTGCAGGTACTGTTTTTATTGAAGGGATGGCTTATTTTCATAAAAAATGGTTTTTATACTATGGCTGTGCCGATTCAAGAGTTGCTGTGGCTATTTATGACCCGTCAAAAAAATAATAACATCTTTATTTTACCTCTTTATAAGTTTAAAAATATATAAATCATTTACTATGTTTCACAGATCCCTCGTTGTAACGTTTTTCTTTTTAAATGTATTATTGAGTATTAAACTGACCAACGCACAAAGTTTATCAGTTAATTTATCATCCAAAACAGTCTTATGGAAAGTAAAGGCGCAGGCTGAAGTGGGCGCAGACAGCGTTAAGATTTATACCCCAGGATGCGATGTAAGTAGTTGGGTAAATGCTGTAGTTCCGGGAACTGTGTTTACTTCGTATGTTAATGCTGGTTTAGAGAAAGATCCGAACTTTGGTGATAACATTTACCAGGTTGATAAAAAGAAGTATGACCGTAATTTTTGGTACCGGACTGAATTTACTTTTCCTGCTGATTTTAAAAAGGAAAAGATCTGGCTCAACTTTAACGGTATAAATCGCAAGGCAGAAATATTTTTAAACAGCATTAAAATAGGCAGTTTGGATGGTTTTATGCAACGTGGAAACTTTGATATCACAAACCTGGTATCGAATAAAACAAAAAATGTATTGGCCGTGTTGGTCGTTTGTCCTCAAATTCCACTTGTAAACTATGCAAGCCCAACATATATATCTGGCGCAGGTTGGGATTGGATGCCTTATGTACCCGGACTTGAAAGTGGTATTACCGATAATGTAACTTTAAGCAATACAGGTGACATTACTATCATAGATCCTTGGATACGCACCGATTTGCCAACAAACGCCCGTGCGGATTTGAGTATTAATGTAGGAATTAAAAACAATACATCAAAACCTTTAAACGGAATTGTGAACGGTATCATTATGCCAGGCAACGTTCAGTTTTCACAAAAAATATTCATCGGCGCAAACAGTTCAACTGCAGTAAGTTTTAATAAAAAACGATACGAGCAGTTAATGATTGACAATCCGAAATTGTGGTGGCCTAATGGATATGGCGACCCTAACTTATATACCTGCCAGTTTATCGTTAAAGTGGGCGACACTATATCGGACTCTAAAAAAATAACATTTGGTATCCGTAAGTATTCTTATGATACTGTTGGACATGTGTTTCACCTGTTAATAAACGGTACTAAAGTATTTATCAAGGGAGGTAATTGGGGAATGTCTGAATATATGTTGAGATGTCGGGATGGAGAATATGATACTAAACTTCGTTTACATAAAGATCTTAATTTTAATATGATACGTAATTGGATTGGCTCCACTACGGATGATGCTTTTTATGAGACTTGTGATCGCTATGGTATGATGGTTTGGGATGATTTTTGGCTTAACTCAATTAATAATCTTCCTACAGATATAATCTCTTTTAATAATAATGCTATTGAAAAAATCAAACGATTGCGAAACCATCCTTCTATTGCTGTATGGTGTGGTGATAATGAAGGTTATCCAAACGCACCATTAAACGGGTGGTTACGTGAGGATGTTAGTGCTTATGATAAAAACGACAGATGGTTTCAGCCAAATTCTCATGAGGGTGATCTAACAGGAAGTGGTCCTTGGACTAATAATGATATAAAATGGTATTTCGCTAAATCACCAAATGGTTTTGGTGGTAATCCGGGTTGGGGTATGCGAAGTGAAATAGGCACAGCTGTTTTTGTCAATTTTGAAAGTTTTAAAAAATTTATGCCTAAAGAAAACTGGTGGCCACGTAACGAAATGTGGAACAAACACTTTTTTGGAAAGTCAGCCGGCAATGCCAGCCCAGATGTTTATGATGCCACGATTACTAAGAGATACGGTGTCCCAACAGGTATTGAAGACTATTGTCGTAAAGCACAATTGTTAAATATCGAAACCAATAAAGCCCTTTATGAAGGTTGGGTAGACAATATGTGGGAAGATGCTTCGGGTGTTTTAACCTGGATGAGTCAATCAGCGTATCCTTCTCTGGTATGGCAGACTTACGATTATTATTATGACTTAAATGGTGCTTATTGGGGAGCCAAAAAAGGAAGCGAGTCACTTCATGTACAATGGAATCCAGCAGTTAATTCTATAAAGGTTATTAATACTACACCTGGCGATGTAAATGGACTTACTGTAGAAGCTTCTATATATAATATGGATGGCAAAGAGGTAAAAGAATACAGCCATGTGCAGGTTGTTGATGCAAGAGCAAATACTGCTACCCATGTTTTCAATTTTGCTTTTGCACGGGAAAATCTTGCATTACATAAACAGGCCTTTGCTTCTTCGTGGGAAGGACGGAATCGTATTGACAATGTCACAGACGGAGATGACGCAACCCGTTGGGCAAGCATGGGCAAAGATAATGAGTGGATTTACGTAGATCTTGGAAGCAAACAGGATATTGATGGAGTTGGATTAAATTGGGAAGAGGCATATGCAAAGTCTTTTAAAATACAAGTATCTGATAATGCAAAGGATTGGCAAGATGTATTAAACAATCATGATGGGAATCCGGGCTTACAACAATTAACTTTTGAATCAATAAATACTCGTTATGTAAGGATGTATGGTTTACAGAGAGGAACAGGATTTGGATATTCTCTTTGGGAATTTGAAGTTTATGGTAGTCTTAAAAATAACAACTTGTCTGCTGTGCATTTTATAAAGTTGAAATTAAAAGATAACAAAGGTGCTTTAATATCTGATAATTTTTACTGGCGTGGTAATAAATGGGCAGATTATACTGCCTTAAGCACATTAGCTAAAGTTGATTTAAAGACTACTACAAAAATCATTAAAGAAAACGGAAAGTATTACATAACAGCAAAAATCACAAATCCTGAATCTTCACCTGGTATAGCTTTTGCGATAAGGGTACAGGCCGTTAAGGCATCCAACGGAGAAGAGATATTGCCGGTTTTTACCAATGATAATTATTTTTCATTAGTAAAAGGAGAGAGCAAAGAAATAAAAATTGAATTCGATGAATCTATTATTGGGAGCGATACACCTATTTTAAAAGTTGAGCCATACAATAATTGAAAATTAATCAGTTGACAGTTCTTATTAACACCTTGTATGAAAGTAAATGTGGATTTTAAATATAATTATGTAAAGCCTTCGCGAAAAATGAAAACACGATTATCATTTGTTATTATCCTGCTTTTTACTGGCGGTATTATGTTTGCCCAACAGCCTTTAAACCTTGTGAAATATGTAAACACAAGGCAGGGTACAAATTCTAAATATGAATTTTCATATGGCAACACTTATCCGGCAACAACCTTGCCCTTTGGAATGAATACATGGACAGCTCAAAATAGCATAAATGGAGAGGGTTGGAAATATCAGTATTTTAAAGATACCATCCGGGGTTTTCAACAATCTCACCAATGCAGTTCCTGGGTTAATGACTATGCTGTTTTTTCTCTGATGCCTGTAACAGGCAAGCTAGAGGTTAGCCAATACAAAAGAGCTGCAAAATTTAGCCATGCCAACGAAATTGCTCAACCAAGTTACTATAAAGTGACCTTGAATAACAATATCACTACAGAAATGACACCGACAGAAAGGGGTGTGCATTTAAGGTTTAAATTCCCAAAAGGAAAAGATTCCTATATCGTTTTGGATGGCTATACCAAGATGAGCAAAGTAAGCATAATCCCTGCCGAAAGAAAGATCACAGGTTATGTGAATAATTGTCGTTGGGCACCAAAAAATTTCAAGAACTACTTCGTTATCATTTTTGATAAGCCTTTCACGGGTTATGGTACCTGGGAAAATAAAAAAGATCAGCTTTCACCTCAAAATTTAACTGCCGAAGGCGAAGGTGAAGGCGCATACATCAAATTTAAAAATGGGGAAACAGTGACTGCAAAAGTAGCTTCGTCATATATCAGCCCAGAGCAAGCTGAATTAACACTGCAAACCGAATTAGGCCAATACAAGAACTTCGAAGATACACATAGAGCAGCAGATAAAGTATGGAACGACTTGCTTGGAAGATTATTGGTTGAGGGTGGAACGGAAGAGGAAAAAGCAACTTTCTATTCTTGCGTTTATCATGCCAATTTGTTTTCACACCAGTTTTTTGAATATGGAAAGGATGGCAAGCCATACTATTTCAGCCCTTACGATGGCAACATCCATAATGGATACATGTATACTGACAATGGGTTTTGGGATACTTTCAGAGCACAGTTTCCATTAAACACGATCATTCATCCTAAAATGGAGGGACAATATTGTCAGGCTTTGCTGGATGCCCAGCAACAATGTGGCTGGCTTCCTTCATGGTCTTTTCCTGGAGAAACAGGTGGGATGTTGGGAAACCATTCCATTTCAATACTGACAGATGCATGGGTTAAGGGGATCCACACCTTTGATCCGGATAAAGCATTAGTAGCATATTATCATGAAGCAACAAACAAAGGTCCCTGGGGAAGTGCCAATGGCAGACCAGGCTCAAAGGAATATTTTGCAGATGGTTATGTACCCTATTCACAACAGACACAAGGTTCAACCTCCTGGACGCTTGAATTTGCATATGATGATTTTTGCGGCTATCAGTTAGCTAAACAAACCGGTAACACTTTTTATGAAAATGTATTTGGCCGTCAGATGTATAATTACAAAAATCTGTATGATTCCAAAACAAGGTTCATGCGTGCAAAGAATGCCACTGGAAACTGGATAGAGCCATTTGATCCTTTGGAATGGGGTGGCCCTTATACTGAAGGTAATGCATGGCACTGGACATGGTCTGTATTTCAGGATGTTCAAGGGCTCATCAATCTAATGGGGGGTGACAAAGGGTTTATTGCTAAACTGGATTCAGTGTTTACCATGCCCGGCACCATTAAAGTTGGTGGTTACAAGACAGTAATCCACGAAATGACTGAAATGGCTGCATTTAAAATGGGACAGTATGCCCAGGGAAATGAACCAATCCATCACATGATCTACCTTTATAACTATGCAGGCCAGCCATGGAAAGCACAACAACATTTACGTGAGGTTATGGACAAGATGTATAATGCAACCGAAAACGGATATCCCGGAGATGAGGATGAAGGACAAATGTCATCATGGTATGTATTGAGCGCTGCCGGAATTTATAGTGTTTGCCCGGGTACCGATCAATACGTAATTGGCAGTCCGGTATTTAAAACAATTACAATCACACTGGAAAATGGTAACAAATTTACTGTTGAAGCCAATAACAACAGTAAGCAAAATGTTTATATTCAGTCGGCTACCTTAAATGGTAAGACATATACTCACAATTTTATCACCCATTCCGATATTATGAATGGTGGTGTACTTCACCTGGAAATGGGTGATAAACCTGCTCTTGACAGAGGACTGGCTCCTGAAGACAAGCCATTTTCTTTATCAAAGCAAACGCAACCTTACTAGCAGGAAATTGGTACTGCCAAATTCATTTAGACAGATAACATCATATGAAACATTTTCTTTTTTTAACGTTAGTTGTAGTTGGCACTTTACTGTTCAAAACAAACTATGCCCAGACAACAAGCGAAAGGCCATGGAATGCGCAATGGATTGCTGCCAGAAATGATGATGGCAATCACTATGGTGTTTATTATTTTCGGAAAAGCATTAATTTAACCAGTAAACCCTCTTCCTTTATCATTCATATTTCGGCAGATAACCGATATAAGCTTTATGTGAATGGAAAACTGGTTTCTTTGGGCCCGGCACGGGGTGATACTTATTACTGGAATTACGAAACTGTTGATATAGCTCCCTATTTCACTATTGGAAAAAACACTTTAGCAGCACTGGTATTCAACGAGGAGCAATACAGACCCGAAGCACAACTTACGGTGCGGACCGCATTCATTATACAAGGTAACTCTTCGGCTGAGGAAATACTGAATACCAACAATAGCTGGAAATGTTTACAGGACAAAGCCTATCAACCCCTGTGGGGCTATTTTGCTGCCACTACAGGTGAAACCGTAGATATGAATAAATCGGTCATGGGCTGGAGTGCTACCGACTTTGACGACAGTGCATGGCAAAATGCTGCTCAATTATTTGAGGGCAAACTTAAAGGCATGTCTGATGGATTTGGATGGGAACTGGTTCCTTCATCAATACCACAGTCTGAATTAACCTACCAACGCATACCTGTTTTACGAAAGGCAGACGGATTGAATGTTCCATCAACCTTTCCGGCAGCCAAAAGTCCTATTACGATCCCTGCCAATACGAATGTTACATTATTGCTCGATCAAACTTTTGAAACCAATGCTTATGTCTCTTTAAATTTCAGTGGTGGAAAAGATGCAGGCATTTCCTTAAGCTACGCAGAATCGCTTTTTGATAATTTAAAAAAATATGGGATGCGTAAAGGCAACCGTAATGATGTCGAAGGCAAGGATTTTTCAGGACGAAAAGACAGTTTGACCTCCCGGGGAGATTCAGGGCAATTATATACTACACTTAATTTTCGCACTTATCGTTATATCCGTTTAATTGTACAAACTAAAAATGATCCTTTGGTCATTAATGATATATATGGCACTTTTACCGGATACCCATTTAAACAAACCGCCACTTTTAATAGTGATAACGCGGAAATAACAAAGATGCTGGACATAGGCTGGCGCACTGCAAGGCTCAATGCGGTAGAAACTTATACAGATTGCCCTTATTATGAACAGCTTCAATATATCGGCGACACCCGCATCCAGGCGATGGTATCCTATTATTACAGCGGTGATGACCGGCTGGCACGTAATGCTATTACCTTACTGGATCATTCCCGTTTAACGGAAGGAGTTACACAAAGTCGCTACCCTACACATGATACACAAATTATTTCCACCTTTTCTTTATGGTATATCGGCATGTTGCACGATTACTGGATGTACCGGGCGGACAGCGACTTTATTAAAGACAAGCTGGACGGTGAAAGGGCGATACTGAAATTTTTTAGCAAGTATCAGCTAGCCGATGGGTCGTTGAAAGACACCCCATACTGGACATTTGTTGATTGGGCCAGTGGTAAAGATTGGAATGTAGGATCACCACCAATTGGTGCTGATGGCTGTTCGGCTATTATCGATCTGCAATTATTATGGGCCTATGAGTGGGCTGCCGCCATGGAAGCCAAACTGGGAATACCATATTATGCAGATTTATATAATAAAAAGGCTACTCAGTTAAAGCAAACTATTCAACTTAAATACTGGGACCCCATAAAAATGATGTATGCCGATACCAGGGATAAAACACGCTTCTCACAACATGCCAATTCCCTGGCCATACTGACCGGTGTCGCAAAGGAAGAAAACATTCCTGTAATAAGCAAAAGCCTATTGACGGACACCTCCTTAACCCAGTGCACAATCTATTTCAAATATTATCTGCACATGGCGTTGGTCAAAAGTGGTTTGGGTGATGACTATTTGAACTGGCTGGGTATATGGCGTGATAATATCAAAATGGGATTAACCACCTGGGCCGAATATTCCGACCTGCCTAATAGCCGCTCGGATTGCCATGCCTGGGGAAGCAGCCCTAATATTGAATTTTTCAGAACAGTACTGGGTATTGATAGTTATGCACCTGGTTTCAGCAAGATAAAGNTAGAACCTCATCTGGNAACGCTAACTAAGGTAAGCGGCGAAATTCCACATCCTGATGGTAAGGTAGCNGTAGCTTATAGTCTGGATAAAAATAAGTGGAAAATTCAGATCAGCCTGCCGCAGCATACTTCTGGTGTATTTGTCTGGAAGACGAAAAAATATGAACTGAAAGCGGGTAATAATTCATTCGTGATTTGATAATAAAGCACCTTGATTTAAAGCAGTTTTCCTGCTGCTTTCATAAATCACGGAAGCTTTCTGATTCATTATATACCATCAAAAACGAAGTCAAATGATATTCAATACTTTAAATTTGAAATAAAATGGAAAATAAAAAAGATTACAGTGCAACAGAACTAGGTCAAATGGATAGTATCACCCGTGTATCCCTGAAGGATATACTTGAACTCACCGGTGCTGAGATTTCGGCTAATCGTCTACCTGCAGGTAAAGAAAGTCCATTTAGTCATTCTCATAAAAGGAACGAAGAGATTTACCTATTCACCTCCGGCAAAGGATTATTCTGGCTAAACGGAACAATACAGCCGGTCAGGGAGGGAAGTGCAGTAAGGGTTTCTCCGGCAACAGTCAGGTCACTTAAAGCCGATGATAAAGAGCCGCTATCCTATTTCTGCATTCAGGTTGAAAATGGTTCGCTTGTCCAGGCGACACGCGAAGATGGAATTATTTCTGAAGTAAAACCCGAGTGGTGAAAATAATCCAATAAATATCGAAATTGGTCATATCAAAAAGAGCATGGAGCAATAAAGTTACTCCATGCTTTTTTTGTTAAAATGTTACCGAATTTTAAAACCTTTTCTGTTTTCGGCGCATCCTATTTTGCAAAGCCCTTCCCTTAATGTATATTACTCTTATAGATGGGTTAAGTTACCTTTAAGTATTCTGTAGCAATATTTTCATCATATTCTCAGAATATTCTTAATTGATTAGAGTCAAAAAACTTTGTGATCCGATTAAAAAAATGTAGTTTACAGGTATCGAACCACTTTATTTTATAGCTATAAATTGTAAGTGAATTAGTAATACCAAGTAATTTTTAAATCGGGTTTTCAAGTATTTTTGTTATTCTGATATTTTTAAATGATTTTTTAATAACGTGTATTCTTGAACTGATTAGTTGAAAAATATTAATGTATTTATCCTTGAATTATAGAACCAATGCATTAAATTTACTTTTTGTTTATTTACTTTATCCTTAATATTATGAACCGAGATGTTTTGAAATTATTTTATGTTTTTCTCTGCCTCCTGATTTCATCTTCCGTTTCTTTCGGTCAACAGCGTAAATATTTTCAGATAAAGGTTGTAGATGATCAGACCAATCGTGGAGTGCCTTTAGTGGAACTTAAAACAACCAATCTAATATGTTATTACACCGACAATAATGGGATTATAGCTTTTAGTGAACCAGACTTGATGAATCAGGAGGTGTATTTCAGTATTAAAAGCCATGGATATGAATATCCGGCAGATGCATTTGGATATCGTGGAAAATTAATAAATATAGTTCCTGGTGACAGCACAGTAATTAAAATAAACAGGACAAACATTGCCGAACGACTCTATCGGATTACCGGCGAAGGTTTGTATAACGATAGTAAGCTTCTGGGGTATACAATTCCATTAAAACAAACTTTTACAAATGGAAAAGTAATGGGGCAAGATACATTTGTAGAAACGCTTTACAAAGGGAAAATATTTTGGCTCTGGGGTGATACCGACAGACCATCCTATCCTCTCGGTAACTATTCAACAACAGGTGCCACCTCAGAATTACCCGGGAAAGGAGGTCTTGATCCCGGAACTGGTATTAACCTGACCTATTTTACAGATAAGTCAGGGAATACCAAAAAAATGTGCATTATTAAAGGACCAGGACCAGTTTGGATGCATTGGCTCGTTGTAATAAAGGATTCAGTGGGCAATCAGCGACTGATTGGTTCATATACCCGAGTGAAAAATTTAGGTGTAAAATACGAACAGGGATTAGCTCTTTTCAATGACTCTACTGATACTTTTGAACCTTTTATCCGGTTTAAACTAAACTCACCTTTGTTTCCTGACGGACATGTCTTTAGGGCAACTGTTAACGGACTGGAATACCTTTATTTTAATTTTAGCACTCCTTATCTAACACGCGTACGGGCTGATTGGAACCACATAAAAAATTTATCGGAATATGAAGCATATACATGCCTTAAGGAAGGGGGCCAATTTGATTCACCCGACATACAAATAGACCGTACAAACAATGACAAGCTCATCTACCAATGGAAAACAAATACCGAACCCCTTAATGCTGAAAAAGAAAAGGTTTTGCTTAAAAATGGAAAATTGAAATCCGGTGAGACTTTATTTAATCTTTGTGACTTCCTGACAGGAAAACCCGTAATTTCAAAGTCTGGTTCAGTCTTCTGGAATGCATTTCGAAGCAAGTGGGTAATGGTTGTTGAACAAGTAAACGGGACTTCTATTTTGGGTGAGGTTTGGTATGCAGAAGGAGATACACCAACCGGACCGTGGGTTTATGCACGGAAAATAGTCACACACGACAACTATACCTTCTATAATGTCGGGCAACATCCTCTTTTCGATCAGGATAATGGTCGTGTTATTTATTTTGAGGGTACCTATACGGATACTTTTTCAGGTAATCGGGTTATTACTCCTCGTTATAACTACAATCAGATGATGTACAGGCTGGATCTTGATGATTCGCGCCTTTGTCTGCCATCTCCTGTTTACTGTGTAAAAGACAATAAAACAACTATCCAATACCTGATGCGTAATGGAATTGATTCTCTTAAAATTTGGAAACAAATTCAGGAAATACCTTTTTTTGCTCTGCCTCCGGATCGCAGTATTAAGGGCCTGATCCCGATATATGCTGTTAAAGAAAAAGGAAAAACCAGGCTTCAGGTTGTAAATCCTGATGCTAAGGTTAAACCTCTTTTTTATGGGGTACCGGATTCAAAATTAAAAGTTGCAGCTCCGGTTACACTTGACGGTACAGGGGATTACAAAGCATCACAAAAAGTAGTTCCACTTTATGAATTTAAGGATCAGAATGGTTTTTATACCTATTCTGTGAAAAGTGAACTTGAAGGACTCAAACGAACTGAAGCACCGGTATGCCGGGTATGGGAAAATCCATCATCCCTTCTAACGCTCGATTTTGAAGCAAAACCAATGCCCTTTATAAAATAGGTTGAAAAGAAAATATCAGATAGAAATTTATCTCTGTAAAAGGATTATCTGATATTTTCTTTTTTCATACTGCGTATATTATTTTTTAATACAATTGAATAGTATTCCCCATGGTAAAAGACATGATGAAGTGTTCCCTGGAAGTTAATATTGGATATTTTTTGTAAAGGGTTATCTGAAAATCCAGGATCGAATCCAAAAAAGCTCTTTATCATTACCTGAGAGTTCGTTATTCCGGCTGAAGCTTCCCGGTCATGTCCTCCTCTTTCAGCTATTCTTACCCTTGCATTTTTATTTTTACTATTTTCACCCCATAACTCGTGCGACTGAGTCCAGCTGCCTTCTAAAGTTGCAGGTTCAATTGCATGATAAAAATTAAGTGCTTTTTGCGTCTGACCAAGTTGACTTAAACCTTCCATTATTTCAGGTGGCCAGCCATCGTATGAACCCATAGGACCATGATCCGGTCTGTCTGATTCCGCTGCAACCGGATCTTTTAATGATTGGGCACGCATCCAGTGATTGGTCATTAATTCCTTTTCAACGAAATCAATCATTGCAGTTTTCATGCTATCCGGAATATCATTCGCCAGATATTTGCTGACATACATAAAATCAAGCGAATGTCGAACTTCCATCCTTTTATTATTTGGATATAATGTATTCCATGTTCCATCTCCATTATATAATTTCATAACGCGACCCAACATTTCATTGGCATTCTGATTTAGTTCATCCGCCTTTTTCTGATTTCCCAATGTTAAATAAACTTTTGCAGTTTCTCTCATCATCCAAATATATCCTACATTAAAAGAAGGAACCACATATCTGTAAGTTGGAACACATTCCAACAGATTCCAGATATTGTCACCAAAGTCTGCTAATTTATAAATATCATCTTCGTAACCGGGTTCGCCGAATCTGGAAAGTTTTTTCCAATTCATCGAAAGACGCTCCATATTTTCCAAAATAGTTTGGCCGTTTACTTTTTCATTTAAGAAATTTCTATCTCCGGTCACAGTTATATATGAGTGTATAATTTGGAATAGCGCCCAATAATTGGCTCTATAAGCATTACCTACCCCATTTCCACTCAGGTTATCCTGTCCATAATATTTGTCAGGGTCAATTTGAAGCCATGTTTTAATATGATCTTTTACCATTTCCGGATCAGTCATAGACCATAATTTAGACCAAACCGTAATATCCCAGTAAAAAGTAATACTGGCTCCCCAAATTGGACCTCCAGTAAGAATCTCTCTTTTATGAGCCGGTAAATGTGTGTTTAATAGATAAAGCATGGTAAGAGGCCCCATGTAATATACCCGTTTTGCCAAAGCATCTTTAGTTTCCAGAACAGGGAAACAACCTGAAATAAGAGCGTTTTTGGGTGTAAAAATCTTCTGCCATTTATCTTGCCACACATTTTCAATCTTTGCAAAGGTTGAATCGAAATTATTCCCCCACTCCTTTATTTTTGTTGATAACGTTTGCTGATTGTCTCCAAATGCCATCAGGAATTTTATGACTTTGGTTTCTCCCGGTTTTAATCTTGATTTCCACCGGGCAGTGCCACCACTGTTTTTAACAATAATATTATCAGGCTTTGTAGCTAAACAGAAGACTGACACAACATTTGTTCT
>JGI24140J50213_10000140_pt1 | contig 32714 bp, 29 predicted proteins | sample BarGraIncu00222A_FD_50213 | JGI IMG/M metagenome (IMG submission 50213)
CGCGCAAGCGCCTTGCGCCGTGGCCGTGGCTGCTGTTTTCGCGGGTCGTCAATCTGCAGGTCGCTTCGGGTGGTCAACTGACTTGTTCCTCCTCTGAGACACGCCCTAACTTTGAGATGTGCCCTGAATAGGTTCGCGAAGTAATCGTCACTGCACCTGCGCTAAGGGCGCCTCGCGACAACATCAAATCCAGATCAAGAAGTTGTTCAGAAGTGGCAAAGATGGAGACGTGACCCTGAGATGCAACGGGTCGTGGCGGTTCAGGTTGCGGATAAAGCCCCGCGAGGCGGTGTAACTCGCCCGCGTAATGCTTTGCGAGTTGCGAACTTGCCTTTACGTACCGAACTCGCTCGTCAGATCAAGCCACCTTCCAGCGCTCTTGTCGCGAAACCGCCAAAACTCGCTGTTGTGTCGTCGGGCGGGCGCGACCGCAGCGATGAAGCCAGTACTGGTGGCCCGGACTTGTCGCTGGTATCGCGATTCGAGGTGCCTGCCGAGCGCTGGAACAGCCATTCTCGCCTCGAGCCGATGACCAGCCACGCAAGGGCGAGACCTCATCGGCACATCCGCCCATCGGTCGGTCATCAGCCTGAAGGGAAGTCTCTGCACCGAGCGCCAGCCGGCGGTAGGTGTGGATCTCGGTAGGGCATGATCTTCGCATGTGCCTTGAGGCTCCTTGCAGCGAGATGACAAAGGCAACGCGTCCAAATGACTGAACCGACCCTTGATCCACTCGTCCAGCGGGCGATGATCAACAACGACGTGGTGTACGAGGTACTGTCCTGCGATCCCGACATGGCCGATACGGCAGCCTTCTGCGCTCGCTACGGCTTTGCCATGGAGCAGGCGGCGAACACCATCCTGGTCGCTTCCAAGAAGCTCGCCCCGCCGAAGTACGGCGCCTGCGTGGTGCTCGGTACGACTCGCTTGGATGTCAATCACAAGGTCAGGGAACTGCTCGCCGTCAGACGCCTCTCCTTCGCGGACGAAGAGACCACCGTCGAGCTCACCGGCATGATGATCGGTGGGGTCACTGCGTTTGGAATTGATGATCTGCCCATCTANGTCGACACCGCCGTCATGGGGCAGGCCCGGGTGGTTATGGGGGGCGGCAATCGCTCGAGCAAGCTGTTGCTCAGCCCGAATGAGCTCACCAAACTGCCCAATGTTGTCGTCGTCGAGGGTCTCGCCAAGCCCAAGTAGANNCGTCTGGCTCAGGAATCGGATGTTCCGTCAGCGCTGCNCATCGCGGGGAAATTCGCTCGTCTCCTACGACCCCGCACCGTCCCTGTGGCAGAACGGCGAGCGGTGAGCAGAACGCCCCAGCAGCCGGTTATGCGTTCGCCGAAAGCGGATCCGTAACCTCACCCATGCTGGATATAGCGCCCAGCGGCCAAGCAGTCAGCGTGCGCTATCCGGTGCCAGCTGAGACGCCCGCCGCCGGCGCAGTTCGCCCAGCTGAACGTCTAGGAGCGCGGCACGCGACAGGTACTCAGCAGCCTGCTCTGGCAGGCGCTCAAGGGTAAGCACCAGCGCGGACGACTGACAGGCACCAACCTGGCGTTCCAGATGACGCAGCGTCCGCGCCAACACTTGCGCGGCCTCTTCACGGGATGCGTCAAGGGTCATAGCGAGCTCCTTAGGACTGCGGGGACAGAACAGCAGCCAGCACGGGGGGTGGTCGGATCGGTTGGCGGCCAGACTCCAAGAGTGCAGGAAGTCTCGCAGTCGGGCCTGTCCCATAATTGGACAGCGGTCAGACCTCATGACATGGCGTCAGGGTTCCGTCGTCGCGCGCACTGCATCTCATGAGTGCGTCAGGCGACCTAGCGGGGACCTCCCGGCCGAAGGGAGTTCTTAAGACCTTTGGTGACTCAGCTGCTTTTCGAGCACAGCGAGAAGGTGAACGCGGTGACGTACGGTTCGTAGATCTCGATTCGCTCATAGCCCATTCGCTCATAGATGGTCACGGCGTCGGGCTGTCGGTCGCCGGTCTGGACGATGCGCCGCTTCGCCCCTCGGTCGCGCGCCCGGCTCTCGAGGTCGGACATGATTCGCCGGCCGATACCCCTGCCCGAGCCTTCTGGTTGACTAAGAGCCGTTTGACCTCCCATTCGCCGCCAAGGTCGCGCAGAGCAGCGTGCGCCAGCGGGATGCCGTCCACATCAATCGCCAACAAGGCAACCAAGACGTCGCGTGGATCGATCTCGAGTGCCAGGCGGCGGGTAGCGCGGCGACCGGCGGCCAGACCTTGGCCTTCAACGTTGTCGGCTTCATCTGAATACTGACCAGCGCGCGGCAACTGAAACCGGCCACGCTCCCCCAAGCCCTCGCGTATCCCAGCAGGGGAAGAAGCGGGTGAAGGACATGAAGCTCAAGGCTGTCTAAGAATGTCTGTCAATGCCATCCGTGCCTACAGGTGGAGACCTCAACGGGCGTGCTGGCGGCCGCGCTGACATTCTCGAAAGACCCGGTGTTCGTCATTAACGTCTCATAAACCGGGCGGCACGACCCGCATGCTGCTGTCTTAGCGCTGGTCCGCGATGCCGGCACCCAGCCGAAGGAAGTGAGCCCGATGCCCAGCGCGGAAAGGATTGCCCTCAAGGATGTGAGCGCCGCCGCAGTCGGAACTCAGACCTCGTGGCCAAGGCCCCATGCACATATACACATGACATTAAGCGTCCCCGAGAGGGGTCTACTGGGTTGGTTTGATCAGGCCGCGGCGAAAGGCGGCTGAGATCGCCCCTGTCCGGCCCGAGGACGAAGTCCGGGGCTCGCTGATTGAGGCCCCGAGGTGAGGATGAGTGCTCCCCACAGCGCCGACCGATAGCACGGCAACCGAAGATCGACCCCCGTTCTCCCCAGTCGTGGGTGGCTCTGGGTTGCGGATCACCCACCCGCTGGTTGAAGCAGGTGAGATACGAACGAGAGATGTCGGCGCCCGCAAGATCCTCGATCTCTCAGCGCAGGCCGGCGAAGAGGTCGTCTTCGGGCAGGGCCGCGCCGGTGGTGTCGTGGACGCGGACGAATGTCTCGATACCCATGATCTGAGCGAACCTCTCCTTGCCCATCCGCAGGAAAAAGATGTTCTCGCTCTGACTGGCATGAGCTTGGAGTGAATCGAACTTCTGACCACCGAACTCACGAGTGTCCACCCACGTCGTGATCTCATCGTCGGGCAGTCCGATCTCCGGTTCCAGCCCCTCACTTGACGGATCCGGCTCATCCCAGTCTGCGCCGTACTCGCGCATGATCTGCCCGAACTCCTTCATCTTCGAGCGAGGCGCCGTCGTCCAGTAGACCTTCGCCGGGACGGCAGTGGAGGCCACGGCAGCCATCGTGACCCTATGGGCCTGAATGTGGTCAGGGTGGCCATAGAAGCCGTTCTCGTCGTAGGTGACGACAACGTCGGGCTGATAGCGCTGCATCAACTCGCCCAGCCGAGCCGCCGCATCGTCGACCGGTGTTGTCCAGAACGATCCGGGCGCAACGTTCGCCGGCCAGCCAGTCATCCCGGAGTCGGCGTACCCGAGCATCTCAAGATGACTGACCTTCAACACCGAGCAGCTCGCCTCAAGCTCACGTCGGCGCATCATGACAACAGCGGCTGGATCATGGCCTGCCTTGCCCGGCTTGACCCCCCCAGGGCCGTCACCGCAGGCCCCGTCGGTGCAGGTGACCAGCACGGTCTGAATCCCCTCCGCCGCACAACGCGCCAAGATGCCACCGGTTCCGGTGGCCTCGTCATCCGGATGAGCGTGGACCGCCATCAATGTCAGGGAGCGATCAGCCATGAACCCACCCTACGCATTGCTGGGGCACTGGGTCACAACCCGCTCGACTCAGGGTCCGGGACGCATCGACTCCGTACGTGACCGGCTTGATGCGGTTTGCGGAACCCGGACTGAGACGAACTCGACGGCTTCAGAGAAACGGCTCAGAGAGACTGTGCCGCGCCCATGGTCGACGCACACGCCGGCCTGAACATTGACCGCCAGCACGGCTGGTGAGCCATTCGAGCCCCGTCGTCGAGGGGTAACGCGCGTAGCGACGGGCGTCAAGCTGACACCGCGCAGCCCCCCGTGCCTGAGGTTCCGCCCATACATTCGCCTCGTCACGTTGACCTGCCGAGCATGTCCAGAACTGCGCTCTGGCGCAGGGCGCGTAGTCGCAAAGACCACACACCTGGCGTGCCGGCACCGATAGGCCGACCGTCGACACGGGCTATGGGCACTATGCCGGCCACTGAACTGGCAAGGAAGGCCTCGTCGGCACCGAAGAGGTCGTCGGGGGTCAGATGAGCCGCGCGAACAGCAAGCCCGAGCCCAGGACCGCCCACGGAAATGACCCACTCGCGGGTCGTGCTGACGAGAATGCCGCAGTCGAGGGAAGGCGTCGCGAGCCCATTCCCCTCCACAAGAAAGAGACTGGCTGATGTCGCCTCGGCCAGGTGCCCCTGCGTAGTCAGGAACAACGCGTCATCTGCACCGCGCCGGTGGGCCTCCAGCTGCGCGTAGACGAAGTCGGCCCTGCTAGTCGTCTTGACCGTTGCCAGCGGGCTGGCCGGGTCGCGCCGCACCGCCGAGATGGCTAAGTTGAGACCCTGAGTCAACACCTCTGCAGGTCCGGGATCGGCCCGCCACCCCTGGATGACGATGTTCGGCTTGACGTCATCAGGCGGGAAAAGAGCCCGTCCATCCACAGCTCCTCGGCTCACCGTGACCCTGACCGCGACCCTGGCGTCGATGCCGTCCAGCCGGTTGGCCTTACAGAGGTCTGCTATGGCCTGTCCCAGGAAGTGTTCAAGATCCTCCGGCAGCGGTATGGCCATCACGGCGGCAGAGGCCCGAAGCCGGGTGGCGTGAAGCGCAAGCTCAAGGACTCGGCCGCCGGCCACCAACAGCGTCTCGAAGATCCCGTCACCGACCTGAAAGCCGCGGTCGGTGACAGAAAGCAAGGCTCGTTCGACTGGTTCCAGCCTTCCGTTGATCCAGACGGTGCTAGGCCCGTTCATGCATCACCTTCTCTGTTCGACGACCGCTCCAGCACTCCTGCGATCACGACCCAAAACCCCGTCGGACTCGGCGACGTCAGAACATTTGCACTGCTCAGAGCCATACTGCATCACGGCAAGAACGCAGCGTCACTGAGGTAGGAGGGCCCACTGTGACAACATGCGGCGCTATCGGTCTGAGCGCAGCCTTCTCGCCTTCTCCAACCCGAGGCAGCCGGGCGGTGATGAGCAGAATGCCGCCGAAAACGACCATCTCGACCGTTTCCAGGAGAGTTACCCCAGTTGGCGATCCCCGACACGCAGCCGCGTCCCGCGGCGGCCGCCTCATCATCAAGGAACAAACGCTGCCGCTAAAGTTCAACTTCGACCCGATCTCCCCCGAGGGAGGATCCTCCCACAACGGTGCCTGGGCCATTCGAGAACCTCGCTTCGGTCGCCCCGCCTGTCGCCGCGCCCCAACCATCATCAGAGTGGTTCTTTGCCACAGACGAGGAGTACCGCCGTGACCGACCCGTCCATTCCCGACACCACCCGTGAGGCACAGACCCCAGATAGCTCTGCCAACCCAATGGCCCTGCCGTCGGTGTCCGAAGTCGCGAAGATGATCGACCACTCACTGCTGCGTCCCGAACTCACCACCGAGAGGTTCCAAGCCGGCTGCGAGCTGGCCGCACGCTACGGCACGGCATCGGTGTGTGTGCGCCCCAGCGACGTGGTGCTCGCTGCCGCGGTCCTTGCCGGAACCGGAGTCCTGGTCGGGACCGTGGTCGGTTTCCCGCATGGCAGCACCACGACCGCCATCAAGGTGGCCGAGACCCGCGAGCTGATCGCCACGGGCGCGCAGGAGATCGACATGGTTCTGCACATCGGTCGACTGCGCAGCGGGAACACGACCTACGTGCGGGACGACATCGCCGCGGTCGTCGCCGCAGCGCAGGGACACACAGTGAAGGTGATCTTGGAGAACGCTTACCTCGACCGCGACCAAAAGATCCTCGGATGCCAGCTGGCCGAGATGGCGGGGGCACACTTCGTCAAGACGAGCACCGGCTTCGCCGGCAGCGGCGCCACCGTTGAGGACATCACTCTCATGCGCGCCACCGTTTCGGACCACGTTCAGGTGAAGGCGGCCGGTGGGGTCCGCAGCCTAGACACCCTGCTTACCCTCGTCGCCGCGGGAGCCACCCGCTTCGGAGCCACCGCCACCGCCACTATCCTTGATGATCTGAGCGCCCGACACCTCGGCAGCTGACAACCGTAGCCACAGCTCCCGCTACCCACGGACACGCGAGCCGATAATCCGGCTCACGTCCTCCTGTGCCCTCATGGGGGTCCTGCCAATGGAGACTTCCTGCCCTGCAGGCTGCATGCCACGAAGTACCTGACGGCCGCTAACTGCGCTGAGTCCTCAGCGCACCGTAATCGACGGCATCCGCAGAGCCGCCGAGGCGGGCAGCCCCAGCGCAGCTGCCAGGTCAGCGAGCCCCGGAAGCGTCGCCCCCAGCACCACCCGGGGGTCCTCGGTGTTCTTGGGACGTCCGAGCCGGGCCAGAGCTGGCACGTGAACGGCTTGGCGCAGCGGGGCGTCAGCGGGCAGGCCACCGCGTGAGCGGGCGATCCGCACGGCGTCGTGCAGCCCCCCCAGCTCATCGACCAGGCCGATGCCGAGCGCGTCGCTGCCCGTCCACACTCGGCCACGCGCGACACCCTCGATCTCGGCGACCGGGCGGCCCCGGCCGCTGGCCACCTTGGTCACAAAGTCGTCGTAGATCGCGTCCATCGTGGTGGCCAGCCGCTCGCGCTCCTGGTCAGTGAAGCCTCGCCGCGGGGAGTACATCAGCGACCGCTCCCCCCGCGACACCGACCCCGTGGTCAATCCCAGGCGGTCGAACAGCCCGCGGACGACCATCTTGCCGCCGAAGACGCCGATCGATCCCGTGAGCGTCGAGGGCAGTGCCACGATGACGTCCGCCGGGCAGGCGATGTAGTAGCCGCCTGAGGCCGCCGCCTCTCCCATCGAGACGACAACTGGTTTACCGGCCTCACGTACCCGGCACACCTCGCGCCAGATCGTGTCGGACGCGACCGCCGATCCGCCCGGTGAGTCGACGTGCAGGACCACGGCGCGGACGTGCTCGTCCCGGGCGGCAGCGCGCAGGGCTGCACCTACCGAGTCGCTTCCGACTTGGCGTCCCATCGGGGTGCGACGCGTTCGACCCGATACGATCCCGCCACGGACCTCGACCAAGGCTACATGACCCTGACGGCGCACCGGCATCTTCGGACGACGCCGCGGGCGCCACCGGTCGGCGAAGAGCAGCTCGGCATGGCTACCCACCCGTGAGCGCATGGCGGCGTACGCCTGGTCGCGATAGCCGAGAGCGTCGACTAGCCCGGCTTGCAGCGCCTCCGCCGCGGTGCGCGGCCCGGTGTCCGCAAGCTCGCGCACCCGTGCGGACTCGATCCGTCGGCCCTCGGCGATGGCGGTGACCGCGTCGGTGAGAACCGACTCGGCAAGGCGTTCGATAGCGATGCGGTGAGCCTCGGTGAACTCGGTGCGCATGACCCGATCGGCTGCATTCTTGAACTCATGGCGCTGCTCGAGCTGCGGTTCGATGCCCAGCTTGTCGAGCGCGCCGCGGACGAATGTCGTCTCCACCCCAACACCGAGTAGCCCCAGTCCCCCGCCAGGCTGCAACCAGATCTGGTCGAACCCGCTCGCAAGCACGTAGGCAGCCATCTCGCCGCTACCATCGCCGAAGGTCTCCGCCCACGCGAGGGTTGGTTTACCACTGGCCGCGAAGTCGCGCACACCAAGGCGCAGCTCCTGCATCGCCGTCCACGGCAGCGGTCCGCCGACCTTGGCGATCAGCCCGACGACGTGCGGGTCGGCTGCCGCCTGGTGCAGCGCGCGCAGGGTAGGGCGGAGCTGATGGCGTCCGCGAGCGCGAATCCGGGCTAGCGGGTCGTCCGCATCCGGGCTGACGGGAAGCTCGGCGAGGTTCAGCTCCAGCAGCAGAGACGGTCGGTGACCAGGCAGCGAAGGCATGCACTCCAGCCTAGGCGCGGCCCGCCCGCGTGGACAGTGCTGCGGGAGCCGCCTGCAGCCCTGACCGGGGAAGAGGGCTAGCGGAGCTCCCCGGGGAGCAGACTGAACAGAACGGTGTCCCGCCGGCCGCCCTTGAAAGCCATGTGGGAACGCATGACGCCCTCACGGACGAACCCGCAACGTGCCGCGACCCCCGCGGAGGCGTCGTTGTCGGGGGCACACGTCAGCTCGATCCGAGCCAGCCCCAGCGTGTGAAACCCCACGCGGCGAGCAGCCGGACGGCGGTGGACGCAATTCCTCGGCCGCGAGCCTGTGGCCCAAGCCAGTACCCGACCATGGCCGTTGCCTGCTCACGGTTAAGGCAGGAGAGCGAGGCACCACCCAGCACCTGGTCCGGCTCTCGCGGCTCGACCAGGGCAAACTGCACTTCCTGCCCCCGCAGCCGCGCCGACTCCTGAGCGACGAAGTNGCCACGTGCGTCCTGCTCGGTGAACAGCGCGGCCTGTGGGCCACGAGAACCGCTGGAACGACCGGGTCGGTGAACGCCATCAGGTTCTGCGGCACGTCCGCCTGCCGCCAGGGGCGAAGCAGCACCCTCTCGTGGGTGAGCGGCGGATCTGGAAGCTGGAGCTGCGACATGACATCGAGCGTAGGCCAGCCCAACGCGACCCGGGCCTGCTCCATCTGCGCCGAGTCACAGGAATGTCCGATAGGCCCGTTTCGGAGTCCAGGCCCGGAGCCCGGAAGCCCCATAAGGCGAAGGCACCTCACGTTCTGCTGATCTCGGTTTGAGGCCCAGAGCCACCTCACCTCGTTCGTGAAGGCCCACCCCACCAGCGCCCTGGCCAGCCTGGTCACAACCGGAACCTCACCATCTCGACGCGAACACCTGACCCCGCCAACAGTGGGGACGGCCGTCCTCGTCAACAGGTATCGGCCGAACCCGGCGCTGCCGACCCGCAGGACCGCGATGTCCCGCCGATCGTGTCCGGCGGCGCCCCTCTGCAGGCAGGGATCTGCCCCGCAACCGTGCAGACAACCCAGATCGCCCCCACGATCCTTCGTCTCTCGCGCTGTCCTCCGGTGAGCGTCAGGCTTTTCAGATCGAGGGTACGACGCCGCGACCGCTGAAACGGTAGGCCTCTGCGCCCGTCCACGACAGTCGTGGGCGGGTCTCGGCCCTACGGCGCCGAGGTCGCCCAGGTGGCCGCCAGCTCCTAGATCTTGGCGACAGCCTCGTTGACGTCCATCCCGCGCGCGACGGCGGAGCCGAGCAGGAAGGTGGTAACCGGCGCGGCCGTCCGCTCGACATTGTGCGCGACCACGCGGGCCACGTCCAGGATGACGTCAACGTTGATGTCATCCGGCAGGTTCAGCTCGGCGCGCACAGCATCGATCCAAGTTTGCATTGTGGGACTGGCTCCTTGTTCATAGTTGGTGGAGTGGTCAGCTCTGAGTTTGGGCGGGACTACCGCGGACCGGGCCCGGGTCGCTCGTGCCTGCCCCAGGTCCGCCGGAGTGTCGATGTCCTGGACCCAGCCCATCTCGGCCCTGCGCACGGGGCGCTCCTGAACGTCGACTAGAGACACCAGGTCCCTCAGCGAGCGTCCTTCAGGTTCGCCGAGCTGACCCAGGGCACTGCGTAACGCCTGGGTGCGGAAAACCGCGCACAGCGGCTGCCGGAATCCAGAGGGGTCCACGGGCACCAGGGCAGCCGCCGAGCACGACCCGAACTCGGCGATCAGGTGCTCGAGGAGCTCACCAGCCCCCGGCATGTCCACGGCCAGGCACGCGGTCACCGGGGTGCTCACTGCCTGCAGCCCGCAGGCAATACCTGCTACCGGTCCGCCATGCAGGGCCACTCACGCGGGAACGTGACCGGCCGCTGAGTTGGGCGTTCGGGACCGGCGACCACGACCGGCACCCCCTCTGGGATCGAGGACAGGAGCCGGTCAAAGATCGATGTGCCCCCGATCGTTATCGCGGCCTTGTCATCGTTGCCCAGTCGGGAACCACACGCCCCGCGAGCACGAGGGGCAGTCCACCATGGTGGGGGCGAGGCGTAGGTCATGACGTGTAGCCTCCCATGCCACCTGGCCTCCCCGACCGGTCGCCGTGGCGACCTGGTGGATACCGAGTCCACCGAACGCGCCTCGGCAATATCTTGGGAGACCGGCGGGGACACTGCCCGAGACTGTCTGCGTCAACAACCCAGAGCACGACGAAAGGGACCAACACGATGACCGAAATCCAGCTCAACAAGCCCAGGCACCCGGCCTTTCTGGCCGTGACCGAGCGGAGGTCGGCAAAGCTTCAGCTACGCGTTGCGGACGCGATCACCGCGTTCGCCGGCTCAATGAGATTCGTCTATCTGCATGGCGCGGTCTTCGCGGTGTGGATGCTCGTCTTCGAGAAGAGCCCTTGGCCGACCTTGACCCTTATCGTCTCCCTTGAGGCAATCTTCCTGTCGACCTTTGTCATGATCGGGCAGAATCGGCAGGCTTCCTTCCAACAGGCCAAGGCCGACCACGACTTCGTAGCCAGCGAGCTGGAGCTGCACGCCAACACCGAACTGACCAGGATTGTCCACCAGCTCACGACCGAGATCCACGCCCATCTTGTCCCGTCCACCACTGGCGCTGCGGCCACGGTCGTGGACGCTGTCAGTCCCACCGCGTGGTAGCGGTCCCACTCAAACCGAAGCGCTCAGGACTCGCCCTGGTCGCGAGGCAGGAGGTCGTACAACGGGTTCGCGATCGCTAGGTGACCCTTGTACGTGCCAATGCGACCCTCAGCCCTCAGACGCACGCCAGGCTCGATACCGGCAATCGAGCGTCGGCCGTAGAACAAGAGCGTTACCCCGCCGGTTTCGTCAACCAGCTCGCAGCGCAGCGCCGGACTACCCGAGATCGGGGAGACCTGAACCGAGCGAATACGACCTTCCACGACCGCATTCTGCCGGTGGGTAGCGTTCTGGATGGCCACCCGGTTCCCCTGCTCACTCGTGCCGACCGCAGTGGTGACGGCCGCCTGCCCCCCAGCATTCTGCTCGACAACGGGCGGGCCGAATTTTTCTGCTCCCGCCACGAGGCCACGGCCCGCTCCGCTGCGACGCAGCAGCGTGGTCGGCTTGGTGGCGTCGTAGGGGACGATCGTGGCTACCGCCCCCGGCACGGTGGAGACCGCCGCAGCAATATCGTCAGCGGTCCGGTCGTGCAGCATGCGGCCCAGGAAAGCGCCGTAGGAGCGCCGCGGCAACAGCATGGTCACCTGGGTGGAAGCGCCTTCGGCCACCAGTCGCTCGGTGAGCTCGAGGGCGGCCCGTGGGAGCCGCCGGTCCGGGCAGTCCACCAGCTCCAGGGACAGGTCGAGCCCGGGCTGGGCGTCCCAGGACCTGCGCAGGTCGGCGGCATGGCTGGAGTCGATGACGAAGTGCACGACATGAAGCTCGCTCGGGCGCAGAGTATGGGCGTACCGGATGGCCCGGATGACCGCGAGGTCGACTGAGTCGACCAACACGACAACGGTGCTACGGGCCGCACGCACCACAGGTTGGGCGCTAGGCACGGCCTCGAGCAACGCGGCCTCCCGATCGTAAGCGCGGTGCAGTCGCAGCAGCACGATGACCATGACCGGGAAGATGAAGACGACCAGCCAGGCGCCCTCGGTGAACTTGGTCACGGCAAAGATCAGGACAACCAGTCCCGAGACAGCACCCACGACGTTATTGAGCGCCACGTTGGCCTTCCAGTGCGGGCCCTTGAACGTCCGGAAGTGCTTGGCCATCCCGAAGCCGGCCAAGGTGAAGCCAGTGAAGACACCAATGGCGTAGAACGCCACCAGCTTGTCGACGTGCGCGCCCGTGCCCAGCAACAGGGCCATCGATGCGACGGTCAGGACCACGATCCCGTTGGAGAATGCCAGGCGGTGACCTCGTTTGGTCAGCCAGCGAGGCAAGAAGCCGTCAGCGGCAACGAAGTTCGCCAGGAATGGGAACCCGTTGAACGGTGTGTTGGCTCCGGTGTAGAGGATCAGCATCGTGGCGAGCTGCACCAGCAGGAAGCCAATGTGCCCAGCCACGCTGCCGCCCAGAACCGCCTTGGCGACCTGGGAGATGACGGTGGGCGAACCGCTCTCGTAGGCCACCGCGTGCGTTTGGTGGGCCAGCCACGAGACTCCGGCGACCAGAAAGCCCAGGATGCAGCTCATGACGACCAGGGTCCTGCGGGCGTTCAGGCCCCTGGGGCTCTTGAAGGTGCTGACGCCGTTGGAGATCGCCTCGAGCCCGGTCAGTGACGACCCACCGTTGGCGAAGGACTTCAGCAGAATGTAGATAGCTCCAAAGCTCAGCAATGTCGTGCTGTGGCCCATCGGGAAAGCACCTGGTGCGGTTCCCGGGTTGTACTGCGGAAGGTCCCCGATGAACTCCCGCACGACGCCACCAATGATCACCACAAACATGGAGCCGGCGAAGAAGTAGGTCGGGAAGGCGAAGGTTCGACCTGCCTCACGCAGCCCGCGAAGGTTGCCATAGAAAAGGATCAGCACCACGGCGACGGTGATCTCAAGGTTGTAGGGCACCAGCGCCGGAACTGCAGAGGTGACCGCGTTGGTCCCGGCTGCAGACTGAACAGCCACCGTGACGATGTAGTCGACCATGAGCGCAACCGCTGCTACCTGGGCGACGACAGGGCCGAAGTTCTCCCGGGCCACGACATACGAGCCGCCAGCCTTGGTGTAGAGCATGACCACCTGCCGATAGCACAGGGTGACCAGCAGCAGGACCACAAGAACGACCAGGGTCATCGGCAACAGCAGGCTGTATGCGGCTATCCCGAACATCGGCAACAGGATGAGCAGGATCTCCTCAGACCCATATGCCGATGAGGAGATGCAGTCACTGGACAGAACGCCAAGGGCCAGCTTCTTGGACAACGTCTCGTGTTCGATCTGATCGGTGGTCAGCGGCGGACCTAACGCCCGTCTCTTGAGCCGATACCCCAGACGCTCGGGCAGGTCCGCCGAGCCCACCAACGCTGCAGGCGCGGTGGGCACCCCATTGGTCTCTGCCGCACTGGTCGCCATTGCTTGAGCGTAGGCGGTAAGTGACACCCTCTTGAACGTCGGGCGTTACGGAAAGTCAGGGTTTCTGCTCCCGGCAGACCACCGCCTGATGCGGCACAGCTCGCAGACGGCCATGCTGGTGTGGCCCACGCATCAGAAGTCGTACCCGAGGAGCCCGCCATGAGCACCCGCCAGATCACCAAAGGCAGTGTCATCGTTGGGGTGGACGGTTCTGCATCCAGCAACTCCGCCCTGCGTTGGGCTGTGGCCGAAGCCCAACGAACACGACAGCCACTGCATGTTGTCCATGCCCTTGAGACCGAGCCGGTGCTCACCAACCGGCAGCCGCTCGGCACCAAGGAGTCCCCGGCGAGCAGCGACCCCGTCCTGATCGCAGCCCTCGACCTGGTCCGGGCAATGGCCCCGCAGCTACCGGCAACGGCCCACAGTGTCACCGGCTTCGCAGCAGCGACGCTGATCGCGGCGTCCAAGATCGCCGGCACCATCGTGGTGGGGTCCCATGGCCGAGGTGCCCTTCCCAGTGCACTCCTTGGCTCCGTGTCCCAGCAGGTGGCCATTCACTCGAGCAGTGCTGTGGTGGTCGTGCGGGAGAACGGCACCCAGGGCGGCGCATCCGGACGCGTCGTGGTAGGGGTGGATGGCTCCGAAGCCTCCGAGCCTGCCCTTGCCTACGGGTTTGCCTACGCATCATCGACCGGGAGCAGCATCACCGCGGTCCACACGTGGTGGTGGGAGCCGCTGGAAGGGGTCAGCCTCGGCGAGCCATGGATCGGCGACTGGACCGAGATCGCCAACCAGGAGGCGACCCTGGTCTCCGAGCTTCTGGCCGGCTACACCCAGCAATACCCGGATGTCCCTGTCCGCAGCCACGTCATGCGGGGCGATCCCGTCGTTGAGCTCCTCGAACAGTCCAGGGACGCAAGCCTGCTCGTGGTGGGCTCGCGCGGACGAGGCGGCTTCATGGGCCTGTTGCTCGGCTCGGTCAGCCGTCGCATTCTGAAACGTGCCACGGCCCCAGTGGCGGTCGTGCGCTCAGCTGGCGGGGCGTAGCCGGCCAGCTGAGCCTGCGAGAATGCACGTCTTGACATCCTCCTGGCCAGGAATGACCAGGATTCCCGCTGTTACCCGGAGGCAACATGCTGAGGTTCGCGGTTCACAGACAGGGTCAAAACTCCCACGTCTCCACGCGCTGCCACGCCATGGCCTGCCGCGGTCTAACGCTGGTACTGCCCAACAGTGCCGGACTTGGCTATCGCCCAACAGACCTGAACGTGTCCCCTTCCACCGACAGGCGGAAGGGCTTCCTCCCGGCCCGCAACGACCGGGTTTCCACCCTAGGAGAAGTCCGATGACATACGTCGCCTCGAAGGACCGCTACGACTCGATGACTTACCGCCGGGTGGGACGGAGCGGGATCAAGCTCCCCTTGGTCTCACTGGGGCTCTGGCACAACTTTGGAGACGGGCACCCGCGCGAAACCCAGCGGGCGATCCTGCGCCGCGCCTTCGACCTCGGCATCTGTCACATCGACCTGGCCAACAACTACGGTCCTCCCTACGGCTCGGCCGAGGCCAACTTCGGCGCAATCCTGCGTCAGGACTTCCTGCCGTACCGAGACGAGCTCTTCCTGTCCACCAAGGCCGGATACGACATGTGGCCGGGCCCCTACGGGGAGTTTGGGTCCCGCAAGTACCTGTTGGCCAGCCTGGACCAGTCCCTGAAGCGGATGGGCGTCGACTACGTCGACGTCTTCTACTCCCACTGCCCTGACCCGCAGACCCCCCTGGAGGAGACCATGGGAGCGCTGGACACAGCTGTCCGCTCCGGCAGAGCCCTCTACGCGGGCATCTCGTCCTACTCGCCGCAGCGAACGGTTGAGGCTGCCCGGATCCTGACCGAGCTCGGCACGCCACTGTTCATCCACCAACCCTCCTACTCGATGCTCAACCGCTGGGTTGAGGGTGGCCTGCTCGAGTCCCTTGGAAAGATGGGCACTGGGTGCATCGCGTTCTCGCCGCTCGCACAGGGGATGCTGACCGACAAGTACCTGAACGGGGTTCCGGCCGGCTCACGGATGGCTGAGAACTCGTCGCTGTCCGAGGAACTGCTCACCGACCAGAACCTCACCCACATCCGCGCCCTGAACGAGATTGCCGCACGCCGCGGCCAGTCGCTGGCTCAGATGGCGCTCGCCTGGCTTGCCCGCGACGAGCGGGTGACCTCCGTGCTGGTCGGCGCGTCGTCGGTCAAACAGCTTGAACAGAACATCGCCGCGATGGACAACCTCGAGTTCAGTGCGCAGGAGCTGAGCGAGATCGACACGCACGCGGTCGAGGGTGGCATCGACCTCTGGCGTAGTCAGACCCTGAGCTGACGTCAGGCCCCTTGACGGGCTGACCAGGCAGCGCTCACCTCCGGATAAAGTCGCTCAACAGCTGGGCGAACCGTTCGGGCTGGTCCAGGTGTGGAAAGTGCCCGGCACCCTCGAACAGCACCACGCGGCTATCCGCGATCACCTGATGGGCGGTGGTTGCATGCCAGGCGGGAATCATCCGATCTCGCGTGCCCCAGACAACGAGGGTAGGAACCTGGATACCCATCGGCAGGTGGTCATGGGCAGAGACGGTCTGTCCACCGGGGTCGATGACACCGCGAGTCGTTGCCAGAAAGGCTCGCCGGCTGTCGGCATCAGCCAGCGACGTAAACCCGCGCCAGATCTCGGTCGTGTCCGAGCTCGCCCGCCAGCCCCTGCTGGTGAGCATCCGACCGGCGGCCTCGACTCGATCGCGAACCCAGCCGGACGCGATCAGCGGCAGTACCAAGCCGGCCCCGGGCACGGTAGCCGCACGGAGCAACGGACTCACGGAACGTCCGAGTCCGCCGCTAGAGACCAGGACGAGACGCTCGACCCGATCTGGAAACAGGTAGCAGAACTGCATCGCGATACCGCCACCGAAGGAATGCCCCACCAGGGTCACCTGGTCGATGTCCAGCCGGTCGAGCAGATCGCGCAAGGTTGCCGCATGCGCCCCCAGCGAATAGTCACCCATCAGCTTCTCCGAAGCGCCGTGGCCGAAAAGGTCTGGCGCCAGCACCCGGTGATCGATGTCGAGCTTGCCGACCAGCTGCTCCCAGTTGCGATGCGAGCCAGTCAGCCCGTGAAGGAACAGAATCGCCGGGCCATCGCCGCTGTCCAGATACCAGAGCTCGTGCCCGTGCAGCATTGCCGTATGTACGCGCCTTCTGGTCACGGCCACTCCCTCGCCTTTACCCACCAGTAACATACGCAAGTGCAGTTTACTGGAGCGATTCTTGGCCCGCCATATGTCAGAAGCGCAAGATGAGCAGGTGAACCCACGCGAGATCTATCTGCTCAACAACCAGCAGGTCGAAGCCGGGCAGAGATTCGACGCGCTGTCAGTGTTGTTCAACCCCTCGACGTTCCGGCACGCGCAGGCGCTCGGGCTCTGCACGGGATGGCAGGTGTGGGAGGTCGGTGCGGGAAGTCCGAGCGTGCCGGCCCACTTCGCCTCAGAGGTTGGCCCACAAGGCCACGTCCTGGCGACTGACATCGACACGTCATGGCTGGGCGGCGAAGAGGCCTCCTTCGAGGTCCGACGCCACGATGTCGGGCTGGAGCCGCCGCCTGGGGCCTTTGACCTGGTGCACGCCCGGCTGGTACTCGTGCATGTGGCCCGCCGCGCACAAGCCATGGCCTCGATGGTCGCGGCAGTCAAGCCTGGTGGCTGGTTGCTCCTGGAAGAGGCCGACCCAGCGCTACAGCCGCTGGTGTGCCCCGACGAGTCCGGAGCAGAGCAGGAGCTGGCCAACCGCATGAAGCACGGCTTCCGCGTGCTCCTGGCAGAGCGGGGGGTCGACCTGGCCTACGGTCGCACGCTGCCAAGGCTCCTGCGAGAGGCCGGCCTCGCTCAGGTGCAGTCCGACGCCTACTTCCCGCTCGGCGGGCCGGCATGCACCGAGCTTGAACGGGCCACCGTTGAGCAGGTCCGTGACCGAATGGTCGCGGCAGACATAGCCTCCGAGGCTGAGGTTGAGCAGCACCTCGCCAACGTGATGTCCGGGCGTCTTGACCTCGCCACCTCTCCGATGGTCTCCGCATGGGGCCGAAAGCCGTTGACGTCATGAAGCTCAAGCTCGACCTGCATGACATCTACAACCACGGCGGAGACATCGACCGTGCACTGCGCGCCATCATCGAGGAAGCGGTCCTGAAGAAGGCACCGCTGGTCGAGATCATTCCGGGCAAAGGCTCGGGTGCCCTCAAGAAACACGTTCTGCGCTTTCTGGATCAGAAAGAGATCAAGGCCCTGTACCACCGAGTGGAAAAGGACTCCAACAACTTTGGCCGCGTCTTCGTGCATTTCCGCTGGAAGTAGTCAGACTCAGCCCCGTTAGGCTCGCGCTCAACGTCGATGAACAGGAAACTGACAGGTTGCACCCACGAGCGCTCCGAACTCGAGGCGTAACCTTTTTCCATGTCCCCGCCGGAACGCGCCCCTGGGAGGTTCTCGACGCGCCTCCGGCTCAAGGTTGCCGGGGTGCTCGCCGCGCTGATCGCGATCGCGATCGCGGTGGCGGTGACCGGTCTCGCCACGGCATCTCCGGTCCACTCACCAAGCCAGCGCGTGGTGAGCACGAGGCCGTCAGCCTCCGGGCTGACTCCTGCGGCGACCAGTGCCTCGGCAGGCAGCAGCCGCTCGATCGCAGTAGTCGGTGTCGGAGACTCCGTTACCTCAGGTCAAAGCTGCAACTGCTCGACCTTCGTCTCGATGTACGCAAGCGACCTGGCCTCCGCGCGAGGTCTGAGAACCTCTGCGCTGAACCTGGGCGTCTCCGGGATGACCAGCACCCAGCTGCTGGCCAAAATGACCGCGCCCGGGTCCTTTCGCGACCAGGTCGCCAAGGCAGACATTCTGCTGGTGACCATTGGAGCCAATGACCTGGGGTCGCTGGAAGGCGAGAAGCCCGCTAGCTGCCCGGCAACCTGCTATGGGCCCATGGTCGACACCGTCGGACGCAACACGCAGCTGATCGTGGCCGCGGCCAGGGCTAATCACCAGAGTCACCCCCAGACGATTCTGGTGACGGACTACTGGAACGTCTTCCAAGACGGGGATGTCGGCACCGCCGAGAACGGCGCGAGCTACCAGAGCTGGAGTGACGCGCTCACCCGCGCGGAGAGCAACTCGGTCTGCGCTGCTGCACGAGCCGCGGGGGCCGTCTGTGTGAGTCTCTACGCGCCGTTCAAAGGAAACGGCTCCACGAACCCCACCGCCCTGCTGGCGGCGGACGGTGACCACCCCAATGCCGCGGGTCACCAGCTGATCGCCTCAACACTGCTGGCCAGCACACCTCTGTCAGTTTCGTGAGGGAGCCCTTGCGATGGCGCAGGCACTGCCGGGAAGGCCCCCGAGCCAGGCCCGGTAGCAGGTTTCTCCTGTTCTCCTCCTGGCCCCGGCCTCAACCGTTCCCCGGGGTCGGACGATAGGGCGTTTTTGCTCATCGCAGAGACTTGTGTCAGGTTGGGGGCATCATGGAGAGCCTGATCACCGCCGCAGCACCGTGGCAGCAACTGACCGAATCAACTTCGGGATGAGGCTGACATGTCCTCGGTAACCGCCGTCCGGGCGCCGCGGGACATATCCCCCACGGTTGAAGCCCGCCGCCCTCGTTCCCTGCTCACCTTGGTGGACTCTGCGTGGTTCCCCTGGCTATGGATGGCGCTGTGGGGCTGTATTCAGGTCGGGCACGCGTTGGTTTCCTGGCATTTCGTCGCCACCGGGGCTGCGCTGTTGACCTCCCGCGGCGCGGGAACTGGCCTGCACCTCTACGCCGCGCACCCTCAGCTACAGATCGGGCCGTTGACCTTCCTGGCTGCCGAGCCGCTGACCGGCTTGCCTTCCTGGCTGTCCGGTTCGGTGGCCGCGGTGGTGATCGCAGCGACCGGTCCGGCGATGTTGCTTTCGTTGTCCCATCTGCCGCATGTCACCGTCACCAACAGACAACGTGGCCTGGCGGCGGCGGTGCTGTTGCCGGTCTGGGGCGAGCTCGCGGTTCACTACACCCACCTGGATGACGCTCTGGCTCTGGTTTTGCTCATTGCGAGCATGCACGCAATAGCTCGGTGCAAGCCCATCCCGGCAGCCTTGCTGTTGGCAGCATCAGCTGATGCCAAGCCGTGGGCGTTGGCCTTCGTGCCCCTGCTCCTGGTCCTGCCGCGCGACCGCTGGTTTCGAGCCGTGCTGGTCTGGCTGGCCGCCGTGGCTGCGGCCTGGCTGCCGTTTGTCCTGGCAGACCCCGGCACGCTGCACGCGAGCGGGTTCACGATCCCCAACGTGGCGTCCTCGTCCTTGCGCGCGCTGGGCGTCACCACGGCGTCAACACCTGCCTGGGATCGTCCTGTCCAGGTGCTTCTGGGAGTCGCCCTCGGGGCGGTGGCGGTACGCCGTGGCCGCTGGCTGGTCGCGCCTGCGGTCGTCCTGTCAGTGCGTATGTTGCTCGACCCGGGTGCCTATCCGTATTACACCGCCGGCTTGGTACTGGCGACTGTGGTCGTGGATCTGGGTTGGCGCCGTACCCGTTGGCCGTGGATGAGCATGGGGGTTGTCCTTGGCCTGTATGCCGTGCGCAGCCTCGGGCCTCTGACCCCGACCGATGAAGTACTGGGCTGGCTGCGCGCCGCGACACTGCTGGGCGTGCTAGCGCTCACCCTTGGCCCCGACCGACGTAGACAGCCCGTCCAAGGCCCCCACCAGATCCCGTCAGCCCCCGACCCCAGGGGGCGCAGCGACCTCACGGACAGGGTGAACACGTGAGGAGGATCGCTTTTCCGCAGGTCGGCGCGGAACCCGAAGGCGCCCCCCCGCGGCTGACGAAGTTCGCGTGGCTGTCGATCGCGGCAGCGTTGGTGACAATCACGCTGAAATCTGGGGCTTACCTCCTGACCGGGTCGGTCGGGCTCCTGTCGGACGCCGCAGAATCGGGCGTGAACCTGGTTGCTGCTGTCGTCGCGTTGGTCGCCCTGCACGTTGCCGCGCGGCCCGCTGACGACACCCACAACTTCGGCCACGGCAAGGCGGAGTATTTTTCGGCGGGCATCGAAGGCCTGATGATCTTCGTTGCTGCGGGGTTCATCCTGGTCACCTCGGTGCAGCGCTTTCTGCATCCGAGCGCGCTGGACAGTGTCGGGCTGGGGCTGGCGATCTCGAGTGTGGCTACCGCCGTCAACGGAGCCGTCGGCATGCTGCTGCTGAGAGCGGGCGCGGCCCACCGCTCGGTCACCCTCACCGCGGACGGCAAACACCTCATTACCGATGTGTGGACATCTTTCGGCGTGATCGTCGGGGTGCTGCTGGTAGCGCTGACAGGCCGGGAGCGACTGGACCCGGTCGTGGCGGCGATCGTCGGCCTGAACATCCTGGTCACCGGCTTTCGGCTGGTGTCCCAGTCAGTGACATCTCTGCTGGATGCCGCACTGCCGGCTGAAGACCTCGCACGCGTGAATGCCGTGCTCGACCGGATGCGTACCAAGGACCTCGACTTCGCCGACCTTCGCACGCGGGAGTCAGGCCGCCACCGCTTCATCTCGCTGACTGTCCTGGTTCCTGCCGGCTGGACGGTCGAGCGCGGTCACGCCCTGGCCGACGACGTCGAGGTGGCAATCGCCACCGACTTGCCCAACACCGATGTCCAGACTCACCTTGAGCCACGCCGATCACGCTGAGGCGCAGCGGAGATCACCATGGTAAAGGTCAGCCAGAGCGCGGGCGCCATCGTGCCTGCGGCTCCGTCGCGGACTCTGCAACCGCAGGTTGCCGCCTGTCAGGCTCGGGGTCTGCCTCTTTCTCCACCACGTCCTGCTCCCTGTCGTAACCAGGTTTGACGAGAAGGGCCTCGACCAGCTGGCTCAGGAATGCGCGCACTGTAGCCTCCGCAAGCTGATGCAGGAGAAGCCGGTCCAGCTGGCGGCCGAGGAGCCCAAGCGGTGGGTCGTAGCTGCCCGAAAGCCTTAGCTGCGACTCGCGTGCCCCCAGCGGTGCAATCTCAAGGTCGGCTTCCATTACCGGGAAGAGCTCGGTGGGCCCGGTCGCGGACCAGCGCAGCGGCACGACGAACCCTTCGCCACGTTCCCTGGCCTTGCCCACGTGCACGCTGACCGCCTTGGACAGCCCCGGAACAGGCCCAAAGGGGCCAACCCGGCTGAGCAGTTCCTCACCTTCGTCATAGGCGGCTTCGGCTACCTGCTGCCACAACCCGCTGACTGCAACCAAGAGCCGGTGACGCACCTGGCCGACCGGCAAGGGAATACGGGTGAAGTCATAGACAAGCATGTGCTCAGCCAACGAAACGCCGTGCGTTCGCGCCAGAGTCGAAGGTCCCGAAGACTCGCTCCGGCCTCCGAGCCCGGTGCCCCTCCTCAACTGCAGCCAGAGCCCGTCCGAGGAGCTGATGACCTGTTGTCAGGAGCTGAACCCTTCGACCTCCTGGGGTGCCCAGATCCGCCGCAGCCCCGACCTATGGCTGCCACGTCATGGCTGCAAACACACCCCGCGAGCTGCAGCAGGCCTCGTGGCGACTGGGCCCCAGCTCTGGGCGCGTTCTGGTCCCCTTCAGCCGGCGGACGTGGCCCATGAGCTAGGACAGTGGGCGTGCAGGTTAACCTCGAGGACTGTGACGGCATCCGGACACGGTCCAACAGGGGATGCATGCCACAGGTGGGATGGTGGCTGAACCGTGATAGCCCCTGGTCTTGGTCAGTTCTCGGCGGGGCCCCTGGCCATCACGGTGAACCAGATGGCCCGGGGATCTGACCGCCCATGAGCCAACAGCCACGCTCCGCGTTCACACCCGGGCGACGCCTGCTCGCGGCGCTGAGCCTGGCGGTACTGGCTGTCTGCCTGGTAGCCGGGGCCGATGCCGCACACGTGCTCGGGACCGAGGAACATCCGCGCGCTGCGGCAACCGCACGGTCGAGCAAACAGCCTGAACCCGACAAGACCCGCCTCCTGTCGGGTTCAGGCTCCAGCGCCCCGCATGCGTCCTGGGCGCCGGCACCGCCCCCGCACTCCACCTCGCCCGTCACAGTTGCCGATCCTGCGAGCTGGTCGAGCCAGCAGCTGGCTGCAGTCTTGGTCATGACCGGTGCCAAGATGACCGACTCTGCCGCTATCGAGCACGCGGCAGCCAGAGGCATCGGCGGGGTGGTTCTCTTCGGGCCATCCTCGCCGAATCTGGCCCAGACGCTTGCCAGGGCGAGGGGGGTGGCGCCTCAGGGCTACCCGCCGCTGATCGCCTCTGACGAGGAAGGTGGCCAGGTCCAACGCCTGAGCTCGCTGATCTACCCCCTGCCGTCGGCCGAGGTGATGGGCCACTGGAGCCCCACGACGATCACCACGACGGCTCGCGCTTACGGGCTCAGAATGAAGGCGTTGGGGGTCACCGTGGCCCTGGCCCCGGACACCGACATCGCCGTTGCCGGCCACTTCATTGCCGCCGCTCACCGAAGCTTCTCCGCTGATCCGGGGCAGGTAGGGGTCGATGTCACCGCCTGGAACGACGGCCTTGCTGCCGCCGGTGTTCTCGGTGTTATCAAGCACTGGCCCGGCCACGGTCAGGCCAGCGACACCCATGTGGGCGCCGCGAGCGTTCCACCCTGGTCCACGCTGCAGCAACGCGACGTGTTGGCGTTCACGGCGGCTTTTGCCCATCACGCACAGGCGGTGATCGTCGGGCACCTGCGGGTTCCAGGACTGACCGAAGCCTCGCTGCCTGCCAGCGAGTCCCCCACAGCCCTGCGGACCCTGCGCGCCGAGGCTGGCCCCACGGTTCTGATCCTGACCGATGACCTGTCCATGGCCGCCGCCAGTACCTCCTTGGGCATCACCCCAGCGCAGGCAGCCGTCCATTCCCTGGTAGCCGGCGCCGACGTCGCCATGGTCTGTTGGAATCCCGTTGACGAGGTCACCTCCGCCGTCTCACAGGCGATCAACGACGGCCGGCTTCCCCGCAGCCAAGCGATAGCCTCGGCACGACGAGTCCTCCACACCAAGGTGCAGGTAGCGGTGAGGCGCTGATCCCGCAGTTCCTGGATGAACACCACGATCCCTCGCCCACATGGAGGTCGCATGGAGCCGCTGACCGATTATGACGTGCCACAGTGGTGGCAGCAACTCGGGTTGCCAGGGCTTGTCGACATCCACACCCACTTCTTGCCCGAGCGGATGATGCGGCGGGTATGGGCACACTTCGACCAGGCTGGCCCCCTTATCGGACGCCCGTGGCCGATCGAGTATCGCTGGGCCCAGGAAAAGCGACTGGCCCACCTGCGGCAGATGGGGGTCCGCCGCTTCACCGCCCTGACGTACGCTCACCGGCCCGGCATGGCCGGGGATCTGAGCGACTTCGCACTGAACCTGTCGGCGACCGAGCCAGACTGCGTCCCCAGCGCCACGTTCTTTCCCGAGGACGGGGTCCTTTCCCAGGTGCGTTCGGCGCTCGAACGGGGCGCGCGGGTCTTCAAGATCCATGCCCAGGTGGGTGGGTTCGACCTGCGGGAGCAGGCACTGGACGAGGTCTGGGGGCTCCTGGCGGACGCAGCCATCCCGGTGGTTGTGCACGTGGGCAGTGGCCCGGTTCCGCGGCCTGGTTTCACCGGACCGGACAAGCTCGAAGGAGTGCTGCAGCGCCATCGGCTGCTGACCGCCGTAGTGGCACATCTGGGCGCACCGGAGTACGCCGAGTTCCTGACCCTGGCCGAGCGGTACCCGAGAGTGCACCTGGACACGACGATGGCCTTCACGGACTTCTTCGAGCAGGGCGCGCCGTTCCCCGACAACCTGTTGCCACGGTTGGCGGCCTTGCGTGATCGGGTCCTTCTGGGCAGCGACTTCCCCAACATCCCCTACCCTTACGCGCGTCAGCTCGAAGCGCTCGGACGGCTCCGTGAGAGACACCCGGGGCTGGACGACGACTGGCTGCGTGCCGTCTGCTGGTTCAACGGCCAGGCACTGGTCGGGCCTGAGCTGAGCGCCGGCGGGATCCTGCCGGAATGACATGCACGGCCGGGGCTGGTCTACTTGGTGATGTCTGACCCAGACCTTCGCGAGCGGCTGCGCCGACTCGGCCTTGAGTCGACGTGACGCCGAGCCATTTGTCGCCCGGGCAGCTCCAACCGGACCGCCCTGCCCGATCCGAACCTGAGCCCCTTGTCAGGACCCGCCAATGTTTGGGAGACGCCAACCATGATCAAGCGCATCGCCATCGTCAACCGCGGAGAGGCCGCCATGCGGCTGATCCATGCCGTTCGCGAGCTGAACGCGCAGGGCGGAGAACAGATCGAGACCGTCGCGCTGTTCACCGACGGCGAGCGCTCGGCCATGTTCGTGCGAGAGGCGGACTCGGCATATGCGCTCGGGCCGGCCGTAGACCGTCCCTACCTCAACCTCGATGTCCTTGAGCGGGCGCTGACTCAGACGGGCTCGGACGCCGCGTGGGTCGGCTGGGGTTTCGTGGCCGAGGACCCGGCCTTCGCCGACATGTGCGCCCGGATCGGGGTCACCTTCATCGGTCCCAGTGCCAGCGCCATGCGACGTCTTGGCGACAAGATCGGCGCCAAGCTGCTGGCCGAGGAGGTTGGCGTGCCGGTCGCCCCGTGGAGCCGAGGGGCGGTCGACACTGTCGGGGCGGCACATGCGGCAGCCCGAGAGATCGGCTACCCGCTGATGCTCAAAGCAACCGCCGGCGGCGGCGGGCGTGGTATCCGGGTGGTCTCCTCCGACGACGAGCTGACCGATGCGTTTGAACGCACCCGCGACGAGGCTGCCCGTGCCTTCGGCAACGGCGCGGTCTTCCTGGAGCGCCTGGTTAGCGGCGCCCGACATGTCGAGGTGCAGGTCATCGCCGATGGGCAGGGAACTGCGTGGGCGCTGGGCGTGCGCGACTGCTCGGTCCAGCGACGCAACCAGAAGGTCATCGAAGAGTCGTCCTCGCCGGTGCTGGACGAAGAGCAGACGGACGACCTCAAGACGTCGGCCGAGCGGCTCGCCCTGGCTGTCGACTACTGCGGCGCGGCAACCGTTGAGTTCCTCTACCACCCGGGCGAGCGAACCTTTGCCTTCCTGGAGGTGAACACCCGGCTTCAGGTCGAGCACTCGATTACCGAGCTGGTCACTGACTTCGACCTGGTCAAGGGCCAGCTGCATGTCGCCTCCGGCGGCCGGCTCAAGGGCGAACGCCCGACCGAGATGGGGCACGCCATTGAAGCGCGCCTGAACGCCGAGGACCCTGACCGTGACTTCTCCCCCTCCCCCGGCCGCATCGTTCTGCTCAACCTGCCCTCAGGCCCCGGCATCCGGGTGGACACCGGCATCGGCCCCGGAGACCTCATCCCGGCGGACTTCGACTCAATGATCGCTAAGGTCATCGCCTACGGCCATACCCGCGCAGAGGCTCTCGCCCGGCTGCGGCGCGCCCTGACCGACACCACCGTCCTCATCGAGGGCGGGACAACGAACAAGGGCTTCTTGCTTGATCTGCTCGATCAGGGCGAGATCATCGACGGCAGCGCCGACACCGGGTGGATCGACCGGGTCCGCAGCCAGGGCCGGCTCCAGCCTGAGAAATATGCCGGAGTCGCATTGGTCGCCGCGGCGATCGAGGCTTACGACGAGCAGGAAAGGGCCGAGCGGCTGCATTTCCTGGCCACCTCGCACGGAGGCCGACCCCAGGCCCGGCACGAGCTAGGGCGCGCCATCGATCTGAAGCTGCGTGGCACCTCGCACCAGGTCACTGTGGCTCAGGTCGGCCCCACCCGCTTCCGGGTCGGATTCGGGGAACGGCAGCAGGATCGCCTCGTGGAGGCCGACCGCGAGCGGTTCGACGACTTTGTCGGCCGCATGAGCATCGGGGACCGCCGGTTCCGGATGGTCAGTGCAACCCATGGTCCCGTCCACCTGATCGAGGTCAACTCCACCACGCACAGGGTCACCCGTGACGAGGGCGGGGTGATCCGCTCACCGGCGCCGGCCCTGGTTATCGCGGTGCCGGTGGCGGTCGGTGACCGCGTCGAGGAGGGCACACCAGTTCTGGTGCTGGAGTCGATGAAGATGGAGACCGTCCTGCGTGCGCCGTACGCCGGGCGAGTACGTGAGCTGATGGTGATCACCGGTGGTCAGGTCGAGACGGGCACACCGGTGGTCCGGCTGGAACCGGTCGCAAGCGACGTGGCCGGCGCGGCGGGTGCACCGGTGACTGCCGCCCAGCCGCAACTCCTGGACCTGCCCACGCAGCCACCGGGGACCGCGGCCACCCGCGCGGCACGCAGCCTGGACGACCTACGCAGCCTCCTGCTCGGGTTCGACCTCGCACCGATGGACGCCACGCGCGCACTAGCCGACTACCAGCGGGCACGCGCGGAGCTGACCGCGACCGGTAAGCCGCCCCTGCACCACGAGATCGATGTGTTCAGCACCTTCGCCGACCTCGCCGAGCTCGCCCGCAACAAGCCGGCCGCCGAAGAAGAAGGCGACGAGCTGGTGCACAGCCCGCGTGAGCACTTCCACGCCTATCTGCATAGCCTGGACGCCGATCGCGAGCACCTACCCGAAGGGTTCCGTCGGCGTCTGGCCCGAGCCCTGGCGCACTACGACGTGCACGACCTGGAGCGCAGTCCCGCCCTGGAGGAAGCAGTCTTCCGGATCTTCCTGGCCCAGCGGACCGCCTCCGATCAGGTCGTCATCCCCCTTCTGCAGCATTGGATGGCCGGACCGCCGCCGGTAGGCGAGGTTGCCGACGAGGTGCACGAGGTTCTGGACCGGCTGGTGCAGGCCACCCAGCTGCGCTACCCGATGGTTGGCGACCTGGCGCGCAGTGCACGGTTCCGCTGGTTCGACCAGCCGGTGGTCGACGCTGAGCGCCAGGCTGTGCTGGCCGGTGTGTCCGACGAGCTTGTCTATCTGAGCGACAACCCGGACTCGCCCGACTACGGACCCCGCCTGGACGACCTAGCCGCGATCCCGGAGCAGATCGTGGGGTTCCTGGCCGGGCGGATCGAGCACGAGCTGCCCGAGCGGGAGCCGATGCTCGAGGTGCTGATCCGCCGGCACTACCGCGAGTTCGAGCTACACAACCTCCGCCAGCGCAGCGCTGCGGGCAGGCCGCTGGCCACGGCGGACTACACCGTGGACGAACGGCCGACCCGGCTGGTCACCACGATCGCGCACTCGGTGGAGCTTGTCGCCTCATCCGACTTTGTCGCTGCCATCGACACCCAACTCGAGAGCACGCCGGCCAGCCACGCCGGCGTGATCGACCTGTACGTGTCCTGGCCCGGCGCGCCTGAGTCGGCCGGCGAGATGTCAGCTGAGGTACAACGAGTTCTGCGAGCGTTGCCCTTCTCCCAGAAGGTTCGACGCACCGTGGTCGCAGTCTGTCCTGGTAGCGGTCGCCACGTTTCGTACTTCACGTTCCGCCCCGGCCCTGACGGGGTCATCGAGGACGACCTGGTCCGCGGAGTCCATCCGATGGTCGGTCGCCGGCTCAACCTGTGGCGTTTGCGGGACTTTGCGGTCACCCGGCTGGACGCGCCGCAGGACGTGTTGCTCTTTCACTGCATCGCGCCTGACAATCCGGCCGACCAGCGGCTCGTGGCGCTGGCCCAGATCCGCCAGATGGCCGTGGTGCGCGACGCCGACGGTCACGTCACCTCGTTGCCTCACGCCGAACGCGCGGTCGCCAGCTGCCTTGAGGCCATCCGGCGCGAGCGCGCGGCCCGTGGCGCCGCGGGCCTGAAGCTCGACATGAACCACGTGTTCTTGCATATCTGGCCTGCTATCGAGGCACCCCTTGACGAGCTCACGGCGTTGCAGGCCACCATGGCGCCGCTGACCCGTGGCGCCGGCGTCGAGGAAGTTCTCGTCCAGGGCCGGATCGCTGCCCGCGACGGACGAGTCCACTCCGCGGCCGTCCGGTTCTCCTACCAACCGGGCGCCGGAGTCGTGACCGCCGTGACCGGCGCGCCGACCGAGCGGCTGCACCCGCTGGACGACTACGCACAGAAGGTGCTGCGATCGCGCAGGCGGGGCACCGTCTACCCCTACGAGCTCGTGAACCTGATCGCCCGGGAGTACGGAAGCTTCGTCGAGCACGACCTGAACGACGACGGAAAGCTCGTGCCGGTGGATCGCGCACCGGGGGGCAACCACGCCGGCATCGTGGTCGGACTGGCTCGGACACTGACCGTGCGTCATCCCGAAGGCGTCACCCGGGTCGTTCTGTTGGGTGACCCCACGCGGGCGCTGGGCGCGGTCGCCGAGGCCGAGTGCGCCAGGATCGTCGGTGCCCTTGATCTGGCCGAACAGCTTGGCGTGCCAGTGGAGTGGTTTGCGCTGTCGGCCGGCGCCCGGATCTCGATGAACTCCGGTACCGAGAACATGGACTGGGTGGCCCTGGCTCTGCGTCGCATCGTGACCTTCACCCAGGGTGGAGGAGAGATCAACATCGTCGTGGCCGGCATCAACGTCGGTGCCCAGCCGTACTGGAACGCCGAAGCCACCATGCTGATGCACACCAAGGGCATTCTGGTCATGACTCCCGACAGCGCGATGGTGCTGACCGGCAAGCATTCGCTCGACTTCTCGGGCGGGGTCTCCGCCGAGGACAACTTCGGTATCGGCGGCTACGACCGCGTCATGGGCCCCAACGGCCAGGCGCAGTACTGGGCGCCCGACCTAGCCGGTGCCTGCGACGTTCTTCTCGCGCACTACGACCACACCTATGTGGTGCCTGGGGAAGAGGCGCCGCGGCGGGCGGCCACCAGCGACCCCGTGGACCGCGACGTATGCACCTATCCGCATGAGGTGGCTGACAACGAGTTCCATGTCGTCGGTGACATCTTCTCGGCCACGACCAACCCCGACCGCAAGAAGCCGTTCGATATCCGCACCCTGATGCACTCGGTTGCCGACCAGGACCACCGGGTCCTCGAGCGCTGGGCCGGAATGGCCGGAGCCGAGACGTCCGTGGTGTTCGACGCGCACCTGGGCGGGTGGCCGGTGTCCTTGATCGGAATCGAATCCAGGCCTCAGCCACGGCCCGGGTTCCCTCCGAGTGACGGACCCGATACCTGGACGGCGGGAACGCTCTTCCCACGGTCCTCGAAAAAGACCGCGCGGGCCATCAACGCAGCGAGCGGGAACCGACCGGTCGTCGTCCTGGCCAACCTGTCGGGCTTTGACGGGTCGCCGGACTCAATGCGGCACCTCCAGCTCGAATATGGCGCCGAGATCGGCCGGGCGATCGTCAACTTCGACGGGCCGATCGTCTTCTGTGTCGTGTCCCGTTACCACGGAGGGGCGTTCGTCGTGTTCTCCAAAGCACTCAACGCCGGGCTGACGGTGCTTGCGGTCGAAGGGTCGTTTGCATCGGTGATCGGAGGCGCGCCAGCCGCGGCAGTCGTCTTCGCCGGCGAGGTCGACTCGCGCACCGCGTCCGACCCTCGGGTCCTCGATCTCCAGGACTCGATGTCAAACACCGAAGGCGCACAACGAGCAGCCCTGGTCACAGAGCTGGCTCAGCTCCGCGCCAGTGTTCGCTCACAGAAGCTTGGTGAGGTCGCAGCGGAGTTCGACGGCATTCACAGCATTGAGCGTGCCGTGAAGGTGGGTTCGGTCGACGCGGTAATCAGTGCCCGCGAGCTCCGTCCGCGGCTGGTGGAAGCTGTCGAACGCGGTCTCGACCGTCCGCACGACCAAGACATGCCACAGCGCATAAGTAACGCAAAATCGCCCGTTCACGGCAGTATGGAGGGGTGAACCAGCCCCCGCTCGCCCATGTCGCGGCGAAAAGGGTTGAGGTCATCGAGCCGCCCAGCGGTCGCGTCCGCCGCCCGATCGACGTCTTCGCATTGCTGTTTGCGCTCGTGCTGTTGTTCACCTCGGTAGTCCTGGGCACCATCGCCGTAGGAACCGCCAGTGGCCTGGAGAAGGATCTCGTCGGCGCCGGAGGCGCCTTGCCGAGTGTTCTGCTGCAGCTCCTCAGCTGGGCCGGAGGCATCGGGCTCCTTGTCCTGCTGGTTGTCAAGGGCGTCGACCTGTTGATGCGCTCGCGATCCGGGCAGCTTCTCGAGGCAGTCATCGCAGCCGGCGTCGGTGCATTCCTGGCGTTGCTGCTCCAACAGCTGATCCTGGCTGGGCACCTCGGCGCTGTGCTGGCCGCGCTGACCAAGATTCAGCCCAACACCATCCGCACCGAGCCGCTGGACGGGCTGGTCGTAACCAGCGTCGCATTCTTCACCGTCTCAGGGCTAGGCGGGCGGTCGATCCTGCGCCGGGCAGCCGTGGTTGTCGTAGGGTCGGCGATCCTGTCGGGGTTCCTGTCCGGTGGGGTCACCGCCTTGGCGTTGTTCGCCAGCGCCCTGCTCGGATGGGTCGTCGGGCTCAGCGCCCACGTCGCCTGGGGAGTCGTCTCAAACCGCCCCGCGGGAACAGAAGTCGCAGACGCTCTGATCAGGTGTGGGCTGGACATCATCCGGCTGGAGCTGCTCGACCCGGCACCCAACACCGGGCGACGGTACGCCGCGTCGGGACCGTCGGGGCGCCTGGACATTCGTGTGCTGGACCGAGATACTTTCGGCGCCGCCGCCAGCCGGCGCCTGTTCCGCCGGATGCAGCTGCGCGGGCCATCCGCCCGCAGCCCATCCCTGACGGTACGCCGTGCCGTCGAGCACCATGCCCTGATGGCAATGGCAGTAGCCAGTGCTGGTGTGAGGGCCCCAGAGCTGCTCGCCTCCGCCGAGGTGGGGCCTTTCGCGGCAGTTCTGGCCTATCGCCCCACCGAGGGCTCGACCCTTGCGCAGATAGAGCCGGAGATCCTGAGCGACGCCGACCTGGCGGCCTTCTGGGCGCTGCTCCTCCTCCTGCAACAGGCCCAGATAGCCCACCGTGGGCTAAGCCTGGACAACCTCCTGCTCGACAGCCGAGGTGGTGCCGGCCTGAGCGCGACAGGAACCGGCGACATCGCGGCAGCAGATCTCTCGCTGCGCATCGACGTTGCCCAAATGCTCACAACGCTGGCGCTCGTGGTTGGTCCGGACAGAGCTGTAGCCAGTGGTGTGTCATCCCTGGGCAGCCAGGCCATGGTCAAGGCCCTGCCACTGGTCCAGTCGGTGGCCATGGGCGGCTCGACCCGTGCCGCCCTGCGCACCCACAAGGGCTTGTTGCGGCAGATCCGCGAGCTCGTGCTCAAGCTGGCACCCCAAGAAGAGCTGCCCGAGCCGATTGAACTGAGGCGTCTGACCCCCCGCACCCTGGTCACGGTGATCGGCGGCGGCATCGCGGCCTACTTCGTGCTGACCCAGCTGGCCAACGTCAATGCGGGCCAGGGGGGCGTCGGGAAGGTCCTGTCCGACGCCCAGTGGGGCTGGGCTCTGGCGGTGGTCGGCTTCACCGCCTTGAGCATTACCGGGGCCTCGCTGGTGATCACCGGGGCAGTGAGCACCCCGCTCCGGTTCGTCCGGACCTACCTGACCCAGCTCGCGGTCGCGTTCACGGGGCTGGTCGCCCCATCAGCCATCGGCAACATAGCGCTCAACATGCGTTATCTCCAGCGGGCGGGCGTCGACCCTGCCATCGCCGGAGGCAGCGTCGGACTGGCCCAGCTGGCCCAGTTCTCCAGCTACTTCGTCCTGCTGCTGCTCTCCAGCGTCCTGGCCGGCACCGGACCCCAAGCCCCGTTCACGCCGCCGCTGGCCGCAGTTATCGGCCTGATCGTGCTCGTGACCCTGTTGCTTCTGGCGCTTACCGTGCCCTCCGGACGCCGCCTGGTCATCGGTCGGTTTCTGCCGGTGGTGCGCCGCGTCGTCCCCCGCCTCGTGGCCATCTTCCAGGACCCGCGCAAGGTCGTGACTCTGTTCGCCGGGGCACTGATGCTGGATATGTCGTTCGTGGCGGCGCTGACCTGCGCGACGCGCGCATTCGGGGCGACACCCTCTATCCCCCAGGTGGCAGTGGTCTACTTCGCCGGGGCGATCATCGGCTCTGCAGTACCAACCCCCGGAGGGCTCGGCGGAGTCGAGGCGGCGCTCTCGTTCGGGCTAACCCGGCTGGGCATAGAAGCCAGTGTCGCCGTCTCGTCCGTTCTACTGTTCCGGTTGTGCACCTACTGGCTGCCCATCCCGTTCGGCTGGGCGTCGCTCAGCTACCTCCAGCGAGTCTCGGCGATCTGAGGGTCGAGGCGACAGACGGGTGGCGCAACACGGTCCCAAAACGCCGTAACGGGACCCGTTGCCAGGCACCCCGCTACAGAACCATCGATTGTAGACCTGCCCCGCGTGGATTACCCGAAGGCCAGCTGGGTGTCGCCCGGAGACGGCTCGTGAAGGCCTTCAGCCGTCGGGGAGGACTGTTCGGCGCGGCTGGCTGGCGCGTCAACCGAGATCGCCACGACGGCTGGGTCGATGCGCATCACGGCGTAACCGGCCACGGCGCCGGCACCGAAGCCGGGGGCGAAGATCCGGGTGGGCTCCTTGATGACCCCGTCGCGGACCGCGTC
>JGI24140J50213_10000143_pt1 | contig 32411 bp, 33 predicted proteins | sample BarGraIncu00222A_FD_50213 | JGI IMG/M metagenome (IMG submission 50213)
TCACCGTGGTTGGCCGCGGTGGCTCGGGTATCGAGGACCGGCAGCGGACGCATCGGCCCTGTGGACGCCGGGCGTCGGATCGCCGAGATACGCGCAGGCCTCGGGAGATAGAGAACCCACGGCAGATCTCTACGCCGCCAGGCTGCACCTCCACCAGCCCCATCGTCGATGAGAGGGCGGGTTGAAGCCCGTCAACCCACTGGCGTCAATGACGATCCCGATCTTCGCGTACCCAACCCGTGTCCTTCGAACGTGACGGAGGACCCGGGCTTCCCCCGACTCGGGTGAGCACTTCATCGACCATCGACGAGCATGCCCGTTCGATCGACTGTCTGCAGATGCTCCCGAAGCGACTGGAGCGACGCCGCCACCGGCTCAGACCGCATGGTTCGGTGCGGCACACGGCTCACACCTGATCGACCTCAGGACACCAGTTGGACGGGTAGCCCAAGATCAAAGGCATTGCGGGCCAATGCCCGATCGAGGGTCCACACGACCGTGCCGAGTCGGCGGGCCAGGCATACATAGGTCGAGTCGGTGGCGTGCCGTCGGCGCAGTCGAGCGGTGATGGCGGCCACTTCCGGGCCGTCCTCGGCCAGGTCGAAGGGGTGCAGGACCAGGCCCACCGCGGCAAGGTCGTCCCAGATGTCCTTCACCTCGTCGATCTCGAGTGCACCGTCAAACACCAACCGGCCGAGAACGTTGGCGACCTCGTAGGGCAACACGGCCGGGGCATGCAAGCCCTCGCCGGCTTCCAACCAGCCCTCCAAGAGAGCCCGGGCGGCATCTTGACGCTCGTCGGCCACCACCACCGCGATGATGACGCTGGCGTCGATGACGACGCTCACCGATCCGGTTCCAAGGCAGACCGAGCGTCGGTTACCAGGCCCACCGCGTCGGCCGGTGCTCGCTGCTGGGACCGTCGCACCAGCCGATCAAGCGCCGTGCGGGCGTTCTCGCTGCCTACACCGGGCACGTCCCCGCCCAGCCCAGCGTGCACCAGAATGCGGGCAAGCGTGCCCGGGCGGATCCGGAGCTGGTCGGCCTGCTTCTCCAACGCGGCCTGGTCGGCTTCGTCAAGACGAACGGTGATGGCTCTCGTCATGGGTCCGAGNCTAGCTCCCGNTGATGCAAAGNGATGCGTTTCTCATCATTGGTCGGCGCCGCGTCCGGTCAGGGATCCCTAAATGACGATCGGATGAATGGGGAGAAGCTGGGCGTCAGCCAACTGCTTGATATCGTCGGGATCGGAAGTGAGGATGGCTCCGCCACCCAAACTGACCGAGACAGCGACCACGATGGCGTCGATGGTGGAAGCAACTCCGCTCATCCCGCTCAGGCGCTTGAGACGGGCTGCGACCCGGGCGACATCCTCGTCGACGGAAAAGATCGCGAGTTTCTTGAGGACCTGGTTCACCGGTGCATCCCGTTGGTCACCGAAGAGAGTTTCGGCGAGGACGATCGACGGCACCACGACGCGGACGCCGGCATTCCAAGAGGCTTGGACAGCAGCCTGGGCATTCGACTCACTCCTCGATACGGACCACAGCCCCTCGCTATCGAGAACCAACGAGGGCCATGGCGCAGGAGGACCCTTGGCTACTCCTCCTCGAACCACTGAGAAAACACGCGCTCGTAAGCTTCCGCCGTCACCGGTCCTGCTGTCCCTTCCATCTCGGCAACGAGTTCGCCGAGACGATGCTGAGCAAGCGCGTCGTGCAGGAGAACGTTGATCGAGGTCGACATCGGGCGCCCACCGGAGAGCGCCCGGATCTCCTCGACGATCGACTTGTCGAGCGTGACGGAGAGTTTTTCCTTCTCGTGCGCGGTGTTTGTCCCAGCGACCCGCAACCGCGCCGCTGCGTCGAAAGCGGGACCCGTTGCAATTCGAATGTCACCTATGACCCCTTCGGCTGGGACCTGGGAGCCGCTCCCTTTTGCCCTTGGTGATTGGTACTCGCCAGCGGTCTTGTTGCTCTTTGTTGCGACCCTGGACGTGCGCACACCCTTCGCCGTCGTCTTCGCCAAGCGCGCGCTCTTGGCCACTCCGTCACTGTTGCGTGCTGCCTCAGCCATATCTCGATCCTACCATCAGTAGGATTGAGACAAGCGGACAGGTTTCAGATGTTGCACCTCGGCACGGCGGTCTCCAGCACCGACCATCGGTGTCCAAGAACGAACGCTTATGACCACCGAGGCCAGCGAGCCGGTCCCGCTCACAGATCCCCTTGCGGGAGGCCAGGCTGAGGCTGACTGGCCCGGCCATGCGAGCCGCGAGAACCGTCGATCTGGTCGCTCGGCCCCAAAAACTATTTCGCCGGATGCACCCTGATGGGACAATCTGGCGCGTTCACGTAATCGACGCGACGAAGGCTACGCCGAGCTATGTCAAATCATTCACAACCGGGCGGATGCCAGACTCAATGCCACTGCCGCCGCCTCACACGGATCCTCGATCGGCACGATCCCCGTGTCCACTTCACCGTCGGGCCGGGTGAGGGACCATGTGCCGACGCCGATTACAGGAGTACCAGAGCGAAGGGCCAGGGCGATCTCGGAAAGGGTGCCGTATTCTCCGTCGACAGCAATCACGACCGCGGCGGAGCCAACAACGAGAGAGTTGCGCGCCTCGCCGAGGCCGGTGGCGATGACCACGTCGACCCACGGGTTCGCGGCTGAGGGGTCCCTGCCTGGCAGGATGCCCACCGTTAGCCCGCCTACCGACTTGGCACCCCGGCAGGCGGAGGCCATGACCCCTCCGAGGCCACCGCAGACGATGATCGCTCCGGCGGATGCGAGGGCGGCTCCGACTTCCTCCGCCGTCGCGATCACTGGAGCCGTTGCCTCGGACCCACCGATGATTGCGATCTGGGTCGTCATGGTCAACCCAGCATACGCGACCGTTCCTGTCGGCCATCGGGTCCGGCCAACCCCAGTTCGGTGAAACAGCCGGGGCAACACCGCGCCGGAACCGGCGCTCCCGCCAGCTCGGTCGTGAGCGGCGCACCGTCGATCAGCGTGCTTTTGAACCAGGGTCGATCTATGGCCCCGGCGGGCGCAGGGGGGTGCGATGGAGTGGACGGAATCCTCGGGGCCCAGTGGTGGATTACTTGAACGTTGGGCAGCGGGATAACGCGAACGCTGACAGCGCTGGCCCAGGCGGTCTATCGGCCGTTCTGCGACGTGACGGAAGTGTTCGTCGGCGTGGGCAGAGTAGTCGGGGGCGCCGTGGTCGTGGTGGCCAAGGGCTTGGTGGGCAAGGGCTTGGTGGGCAAGGGCTTGGTGGGCAAGGTCGTGCAGGCGTTTGAGGCGTCGGGTCCGGACACTTGGTCGGCCGGCACTGTGGCAACGGCTGCTCCGCTCTGATCGACGCCGACCACCGTCGCCCCAGCCAGCTCGGAGTTACCTGGCACCGCCAGCACGACGATGCCGGAGTTCGGTGCCATGGCGTCGACGGCGGTGCCGCCCGACGACAGATGGACCGATGCCACGCCGCTGCCCACCCAGACGGCGACCCAGCCCACCGGCGCGCCCTCTGCGGTACCGAAGGAGCCCACACCGAGGAGCTCCACCGTGACCGGAGAGGGTGCCGCCATGGTCGGTCGAGGCACAGAACCACTCCCCACCGCTTTGTCGGTCGACAGCTCGATCACCAACTGCCCGCATTCGGCGGTGGGCTGGGATGGCACCGTGCCGACGGACCCGGTCCCGGTGCTACCGGACCCGGTGGTTTGGGTGGGCCGAGTCTCGGGCGCCCCTACCGCAGTGCCGGACGACACCGCTCCGCCAGCGGACGCGCTGCCGCCCCCGGTGGCACCACTCTGCGCTTGCGGGATCACCGTTGGCTGCGCGCAAATGGCACCCTGCGGGCACGGCGTCGGCCCGGGCACGATGCCCCCTGGTGGGCAGGGCGCTGCTTGCGTGCATCCCCCGGTCGTGCTGCTCCCGGATCCGTAGGCACGGATGGTCACGCCCGACGAGGTGGTGCGGGTGAAGAGGAAGGTGTACGGCATCTGGATGGCAATGGAAGGGAGGTTCGATGCCCCGGAAGGGCTGGGTGCCAGTGACGCACCGGCCCGGCCGGGGACGGTCGTCGACGCCGCCGCGGCCAGGGGCGTGGCGGCGGATCTGCCGCCAACCAGATTGACGCCGGTCAGGACGCCGGAGCCGGCGAAGAGCACAGCGATGGCTACCGCTCCCATCGCCAGGGGGCGTCGATGCCCGGACCGCCCGACCGAGCGCTCCATGAGCGCACCGGGGTCGGGATCGGCCTGGGCCTGAGCTGCCTTCCCGGCGAGGTGGGTACGAAGGCGGTCCTCGAATGCGTCGCTCATGGTTCGATCACCTTTCTCAGATCTGCCAGCGCCCGGTGGATGAGAGAGCGAACGGTGGCAGGGCGGCAACGCAGAGCTCGGGCAATATCGGCGTCGGGCAGGTCGCCGTAGTAACGCAGCACCACTGCGGCACGCTGGCGGGCCGGGAGCTTGGCCAGGGCGTCTTCCAGTTCGTCGGCACCGAGTTCGGAATCCTGAGCCTCCGGAGTGGGCAGACGGCGTCCACGGGCAATGCTCCGGTGGTGCGATGCACACGCATGGACGACGCTGCGCCGGACGTAGGGAAGCGGGTCGTGCACGGCTGTCCAGTGCCCGTGCAAGCGGACAAAGCAGTCCTGCACCAGGTCCGGTGCAGCGTCGGCGGATCCGCTCAGTAGGGTGGCCAAGCGCACCAGGTCGGAATAGTGGCCGGCGTAGAAGTCACCAAAGTTCGTCTTTTCTGCCCCAGCCAGAAGTACCGGGGCACCCGGGACGGTGGCGGCAATCTGAGCGCTCCGGGAGATTGGCGCCGCAGGAGCGACACCGGTAACACCGGTATTGTCCTCTGTGTCGGCGTCGACTATGCAACCCAGTTTACCCATCACTAATTAAGACGCCCGAGTAGGCCGCGACGTTGCATGGGATTTCTTTGCGCCAGCCTCGTCGAGCACGGCCATCGTCAGTCGGCGGGCGTGAATCCACAGGATAGGGACATCATGTGTACCAGCGAGTCCATGCGTTCAATGCAACGACGGCTGCACTGCAGCGGTCGACAGCTGACCCCCGCAGGTGAATCCGTCGGGGCGTGTGTTGTTGATTCCCGAGGTTGCCCAACGCCGCCGGTCCACGGCCTCGACAGAACGACACGCCGCTCGGTTGATTGGGCGCGGGGACACCGCAACCCATTCGGGATCTGTCGCTCGACAAGAGATCGTGACGGGCGCCCGGTGAGCCATCGCTCAACTGGCTGTTCGGAGAGCGATGCGCGGGTATTCTGAAGGCATGGCTGCGCAACCCGTGATGACCGCCGAGGAGCTGATCGAGCGCGTTCGCCAAGCCGCGCCCCCTACCCCGGACGACGTGACCATTCTCTGGGACGGCCGACGGTTGGACTCGCGGGAAGCGGTAATGGAGTGGCTGACAGAGGTCGCAGCGAAGCGCGCCGAGGAGGCCATCGGCGCCGATGTCCGATCCTGACGGTCCGCCGCACGATCTTGGACGTCTGATCGAGGTCCTCGACCGCCATGGAGTGGAGTACCTGATGGTCGGAGGGGTTGCCGCCATCGGTTACGGCGCCGAGCGCCCGACCGAAGACGCAGACTGCGTTGTACGCCGGGAGCGGGCCAATCTCAACCGGCTCGCCGACGCCTTGCGGGAGCTGAATGCTCGTCTCCGCGTCGGTGGGATGACCGACGTGGAGGCCCAGATGCTGCCAGTCCAGATCGACGGTNCGACCCTTGATATGGCCAGCATGTCGACGTGGATGACCGATGCGGGTCCCTTTGATGTGCTGGCCGGTTTGGAGGCTCCGGACGGCCACTTGGTGCCGTACGAGGAGCTGGCCGGGCGAGCGATGGTGCTCCGGGGCGATGGGTTCGTGATCCGGGCCGCGAGCTTGGAGGACATTATCCGAGCCAAGGAGCGGGCCGACCGGGCCAAGGACCGAGAGGCCCTACCCGAGCTACGCGCTTTACGGGACGCCCGTGCTGGCGGCGACGGACCTCTGTCATAAACTTTGGTTATTGAGGCCTCAAGCGACCGTAGTATTCGTCGCCCATACGGAGAGCCCGTGCCGTAAGCCGTTCCCCTTGCGGACACGGTGCCAAAGAGGGTGGACTCCAGCTACGGCTGGTCGATGCCGCGGGATTATGCCCGCTCACCGCTGAAGAACAAAGGGCGTTCATCGTCGGTGGTCGAATGAACCTCAGCAATCGAAGCGGTTAGCTCGCAGCCATGCCGACAACCGGCTGGTTCAGGTGGGTGCCGCCCATGGAGCCATAGAAGGTGGCATCACCGAAGGAGAAGATCCCGCCATCGGAAGCCACTTCCCAATTGCCGGTGGTTGGGGTTGGGGTGGCCGGGCTGACGGTGAGGGCGAAGGTCCACGCGCCGGTATCACCGCTGGTGTCGCTGTCGCCGCCGCTGACCGTGTGGGTGCCCGGTGCGAGCGAGGTGGCCGCGCTGATCGCCCCGGTGGAGGTGACCGCGACGTCAGTGGAGTGTGCCGAGCTGGTCTCGGTATAGGTGACGGTCCCGGTGGCGTTCGTCACGGTTAGCTGGCCGCTGTAGCCGCCACCGTCGGCGACCGTCGCCGAGGTGGGGCTGCCCTGGGTGAGGGTCGGTGTCGGACTCGGCGACACCCCAAAGACTGTGCCGGTTAGCTGGGCCAGGGTGGGGTGGCTGGTGGAGTTGAGGGTCGCCGACACGCAGGCCGGTGGACCAGCCGTGTAGCTGGGTGTCGGTAAAACCGGCTGCCAAGCTCCCGCGCCCGCATTGGCTTGCGGATTCCACCGCTCAAGGCCGGTTCCCCCGCCCAGGTTGCAATCGTCGATGGTGGCAGAGGTAAAGGAGTTACCCGACGACAAGGCCACGTCGAAGTACTCCCCGGTCGACGAGAAGGTCGGTACGCCCACCGGGTCCGATCCGTACTGGGCCACGGTAAGAGCACCCACTCCGGTGGCACTCGCCGTCGTATTGTCATTGGTGCAGGTGGCCGTGCCCGACGAACTCGACGAGGAGCAGTTTTGCGAGCTGGTGGAGCCCGCAGGCGGTGCCGGCGGGGTCGGTGGTGGCGGCGGTACGTAATAGTCGGCAGTCGGCGAACCGGCGAGGCTCGAGGCTGCCGGTGGAGAGTCGAACGAGTTCGCCGCGTCGACCGTGACGTTCTGTGCCGCCCAACGCCCGATGATGTCTCGATCACGATGGACGGCCGGCGGCTCGATGCCCCGGGGAAGGCACTCGCGTTCTTCGCAGAGGTTGAAGCTGACGTTGCAGCTGGGCGGACCGTTCTCCACAGCCTCCCCTGACCACTCCCCACATGGCTCGGTGGGACGGGAGCTATTTGGTGGAAGCGTGAGCGACCCCGGACGCGTCTAGCTGGCGGCAGCCAACGGCTCGATGCCTTTGAGTGTTGCGTCGAGCCGGTCCTTCTCCACCTCCAGGTCGTAGTGCCCTTGAAGGTTCATCCAAAAACCGTCGCTCATCCCGAAGTACCGGGAAAGACGCAACGCGGTGTCGGCGCTGATCCGTCGGGTCCCATGGACGATCTCGTTGATCCGGCGAGCGGGAACGCCGATCGCCTGGGCCAGCCGGTATTGGCTGACCCCCAACGGCTTCAGGAAATCCTCCATCAGCATCTCGCCTGGGTGGATGGGTGCCATGATCGGTGTGTCGGTGTCGGTCATCTGTCCTCCTTGGTGATAGTCGACCAACTCAACGTCTTCCGGGCCGGTGGCGCTCCACCGAAAGCAGATTCGGTATTGATCGTTCACCCGAATGCTGTAGTACCCCGCCCGATCGCCCTCGAGCTTTTCAAGCTGTTTGCCGGGCGGAACCGCCAGGTCTCCGATTCTTTCGGCGGCGTTGATGTATGCCAATCTGCGCCAAGCCATCCGTTGCACCTCTATACCGAACTTCTGTACAGACTTTCGCTGCCAGACCCTCCGAATTTCCGTATCTCGGAACGACTCTTCCGTCAGCACTGACCGATACTAACGTGTCACGTTACTAACGCCAAGCATTACTAGCGCGACGCATGTTTTGCTATCGAGCTCCCAACCCCCTCCTCCCACCGGTTCGGGCAGCTCAGAACCCTGATCGGCTCAGACCTAGATCCGCGAGTAAGCCACTGACCCCTTGATTCTGGATCGTCGGAGCGGAGTGCACCGGGTGTGGGCCGGTGATGACACCTTTATCCCGATGCAAGGGCGCGCTCGACCAAGGCGATGGTTTCTTGTCATTCGAACTGCCGGGCGCGGGCGGGTGCCTCAATCGGTTGGCAACCCTCCGACACATCGATGAACACGGGTGTGTGGTCGGAGGGCTTGTCGCCCTTGCGGGCGTTGCGATCGATCAGCGCATACCCGGTACGGGCGGCCAGCACCTCGGTCACCAGCACCAGGTCGATCCGCATGCCACGGTGACGATGGAATGAACCTCCGCGGTAATCCCACCAGCTGAACAGGTCCCCTTCGTCGTAGAGCCGCCGGAACACGTCAACCAGCCCCCACGCCTCGAGGTCGGCCAGGGCATCCCGCTCGGGTTGGCTCACGTGGGTCATCCCCTCGAACTGGGTCATGTCCCACACGTCGCGGTCCTCGGGGGCGATGTTGAAGTCACCACAGACCGCCACCGGGTCCTCGGGACTACACGTATCGGCCAGCAACTCGCGGAGACGGGCGAGCCAGGCCAGTTTGGCCGGGTAGTGCTCGTCGTCGAGGCTCCTCCCATTGGGCACGTAGACCGAGTGCACCCGCACCCCTCCACAGTCGGCGGCGATGAGCCGGGTGCCCTGGTCGTCATCGTCCGAATTCAAACCGACCGAGACGTTCTCCAACCCGACTCGGCTGACCAGAGCCACCCCGTTCCAGCGGCCATCACCATGGTGGGCGGTCTCGTAGCCGAGGGCGGTAAAGGCGGCGTGGGGAAAGGCGGCGTCAGCCTGTTTGGTCTCTTGGAGGCAGAGCACGTCGGGTTGGGCGTATCCGATCCACTCCTCCACCCGGGCCAGGCGGGCGGTGAGGGAGTTGACGTTCCAGGTGGCAATGCGCACGATCAGCTCGGAAACGCGTCGACCAACACGAAAAGGAGCTCTGCCTCGCACGCCAGTTCGCCACCCACGGTGGCCCGTCCCGACCCCTTGCCGGCCCGGGCGGACATGCGCCCCAGGGTCACTTCGAGATCGAGATCGTCGCCGGGGAGGACCTGGCGTCGGAACCGGGCCTTCTCGATCCCGCCGAACAATGGGAGCTTGCCTGCGAACCGCTCGTCGGCCAGCACCGCCACTCCCCCCAGCTGGGCCAGGGCTTCGACCATCAACACCCCAGGGAGGGTGGGACGGCCGGGGAAGTGCCCGGCAAAGAAGGCTTCCTCACCGGTCAGATGCCACGAGCCGGTGGCCGACTGTCCGGGCTCTACGGTCCGAAGCTCGCTGATGAAGAGGAACGGGGGGCGATGGGGCAGGTAGTCGTCGGCTCGCACGACAATCAAGAATATCGTCCGACNGGGCCCGACCGGAACCGAGGCTCTACCGGGTCACCACCANGGGACGGACTCAGCTCCCGATACCGGGGAGGGCGAGGGCGGCCCGACGACGGGCAGCATCCAAAGACACCAACTCGAACTGGCGGGTCTCCCCTTTGGTCAGCACATCCCTAGCCTTCTGCGGTGGCGGATCAGCCAAGCCACCCAGCGGAATGTGGCATCGCATGGTGCCCACGTCCACATGGGCGCCGTGGGAGGTAAAGGAGACAACCGTTCCGTCGAAGCGACTGCCGATCGGGTGATCGGCCACGAAGGTGAGAAAGGTCAAGGCATCGTTGAGCGCGGGTCCGGCTGCTCCCGATCGATCGGGTGTCGGTGCTGGACGGGCCTCGGAGGTGGCGGCCTTGGTCGTCTTCCCGACGGCTTTGGCTGCTTTGGCGGCTTTGGATGCCTTTACGGTTTGTGTTGCCTTGGTTGTCTTGGCCACATCGGCTGATTTGGCTGCCTTGGTGGATTTCGTCGCCTTGGCCGGCTTGGCCGGCTTGGTCCGCTCAGCTGCTCTGGCTGCCTTGGTGGATTTCGTCGCCTTGGCCGCCTTCGTCGCCTTGGCCGCTTTGCTCGGCTTGGCCGCCTTGGCCGCATTGGCCGCCTTGGCCGCCTTGGTTGTCGTTGCAGTAGTGGCCACCTCGATGCCGGTCCCGAGTTCGCCCACCCCGTCGAACGTGTCTTTGGCCCTGGCATCCCGGCGCGATTTGCTGGTCGCCGACCGGCTCTTCGGACCTCGCACCGGCGTCCGGGGGGTGAAGACCCAGCCCACCCCGGGCACAGGTTTGCCACCGATGAGACGCCCGTCGTCGAACAGCCAGGGGCGCTCAGCNTGNAACTCTTGGAAGGAGTCGTTGGACAGCACCNACGCACCCGACTTCTCCGCGATCCTCAAAATGAAACCATCACCACGACCGACAGCCCCGGCCGGGGGCGTCACCATCTCGCCGTGCAGGACCGCTTCTTCGAATTCGGCCCGCTCCGATTCATTGATCCGGTGACCGAACGAGGCATCGACCACCACCGTCACGTCAGCGGAGGAAAATCCGCCGAACTCCTCCAGAAAGGTCCGGATGGCATCATCCAGCTGGGCCAGACTCGGTAGGGTTCGGCCCTCGGTGGCGATGTTGGAGCCGTCAACGACTACGCGCCTGCGGGGTGGGGACTCGTTGGGCATGTGTTCCNTAGTCAATCACCTGGGGCAATGGTGTCTGGTGATGCCGGCCCGGAACCGGCATATCTTTACGGCATGCCCGGTGCGCTCCCCCTTGACCAGCGCTTCGTTTTGGCTGTGGATATCGGCACCGGCGGTCCCAAGGTGGGTTTGGTCTCCCTCGATGGGGTCATCGCCTGGAACGACTTCATGCCCGTGGGCACCGATCACCTCCCCGACGGCGGAGTCACCCAGGATGCCGAACAGTGGTGGCAGCTCATCGTCGATGCGGCACGGCGAGNAATCGGGNCGGGGGCGGTCCCACCCGAACANATAGTGGCGGTGTCGTGCACCGGGCAGTGGTCCAGCACCGTCCCCGTCGACGCCGAGGGTCATCCGGTCGGCCCCTGCGTCACTTGGATGGACACCCGTGGAGGACCCCACACCCGCCGGGCCATCGGAGGACCGGTCGGCGGCTACTCACCGGTATCGATCGCCCGTTGGATTCGCCGGACCGGCGGCGCCCCTTCGACCGCAGGCGCCGACCCCATCGGCCACATCCTGTACATCGAGCACGATCGACCCGAGATGGCCGTCGCCACCCGGTGGTACCTCGAACCGGTCGACTACCTGTCGATGCGGTTCACCGGCATCGCCGCAGCGTCACATGCCTCCATGGCCGGGGCATGGCTCACCGACAACCGAAGGCTCGACCATCTCGAGTACGACCCGGTGCTGGTACGTGCGGTGGGTGTCCCCGCCCACAAGCTCCCCCGACTCGTTCCCACCGGATCGATCATCGGCGAGGTGGCCCCCGAGGTTGCCTCCGACATCGGTCTTCTCCCGGGGGTCTCCGTCGTCACCGGAACTCCGGATCTCCATTCGGCCGCCATAGGGGCCGGGGCCGCATCCGACTATGAGACCCACCTCGCCATCAGCACCACCTCATGGATCAGTTGCCCGGTACCCGACAAGAAGACCGACGCCACCCACCAGATCGCCACGGTTCCCGGTCTCACCGCCGACCGCTTCCTCATCGCCAACAACCACGAGACCGGAGGCGCCTGCCTGCAATGGCTCCGCGACAACATCATCGCCCCCGACGACGGCCTCTCCGACGCCGTTGCCCCCGGCTACGCCTCGCTCACGGCACTGGCGGCCACCGCACCGGCCGGAAGCGGTGACGTCCTCTTCACACCCTGGCTGGCCGGAGAGCGTTCGCCGGTGGACGACCATGCTGCCCGGGGTGGATTCCACAATGTCTCCCTCAGCACCACTCGGGCCCATCTCATACGGGCGGTGCTCGAAGGGGTCGCCTACAACAGCCGGTGGCTGCACNAGGCTGTGGAGAAATTCGCCGGACGACGCCTCGATCCGATACGGGTCATCGGNGGCGGAGCCAANTCNGATCTGTGGTGCCAGATCCACGCCGANGTGCTCGACCGCACCATCGAACAAGTTGCCGATCCGATCTCGGCCAACCTTCGGGGTGCCGCCCTCTTTGCCGGCATCGCGCTCAGGCAGATCGAACTCGGATACGTGAACCAACTGGTGAAGATCAAGGCGGTCTACTCCCCCGACCGCCGCCATCGGGCTGTCTACGACCGCTTGTACCGCGAGTTCCCGGCTCTCTACAAATCCCAGAAGCCCATGTTCCATCGGCTCAACCGGGGGGACGCGGCCAGAGCGGAGCCCGTTCCGGTGGCAGACCCATCTTCGTAACGACTGTCGCGTCCAGAGGAGGCGGCGCACCGACTGATCCCCCGGCCCCCATCCCGCTCCTCACCTGACCGAGCCGACCAGACTTCTGTTCAGTGTCCAGGAACCGTCGAAGCCGGCGGCGGGCCAGAATGGACCATGGCATTCACCAACCGCATCATCGTGGAGGAGTTGGGNCGCCTCCCGCAGTTCGCCCACGCAGGCCTGACGGAGGAGTTGATCTTCGTGTCGGGCACGCTTGGCACCGNCGANCGGCTTGGCCTCGTCGAGGGCGGGGTCGGCCCCCAGACGACCCAGGCCCTGCGCAACATCGGGCGCATCCTCGAAGCCTCGGGTGCGTCGTGGGACCACGTGGTCAAGGCCAGCGTGTACCTCGCCGACATGGCCGAATTCGCCGCCATGAACGAGGCCTACGGCGCATTCTTCACCGCCACCCCACCGGCCCGCATCACCGTGGGCGATGTTGGGCTCGCCCTCGGGGCCCGGGTCGAGATCGAGTGCGTCGCCAGTCGTGTGCCCCGGACCCCCAGCGTCGCTGCCAAGGCCCTCATCCGCCGAACCGGCTTCGTCGANCACGACAGTGAGATCCTGTACTACGAGGTAGTCGGAGAGGGTGGTGTTCCTCTCGTCTTGAGTCATGGGGCGGGCGGCAATCACGCCGCCTGGTACCAGCAGGTCGCCCCGTTCGCCAGGGACCGGACCGTGGTCACGTGGGACCACCGGGGGTACGGGCGCTCCACCGACCGTGCCAACCGCTCCGGGCCCGAGGTGGCCGTGGGCGACTTGCTCGCCATCCTCGACCATCTCGGCGTCGAGCGGGCCGACCTGGTCGGGCAGTCGATGGGCGGGTGGACCACGGTCGGGGTGGCCCTGGAGCGGCCGTCACTGGCCCGTAGCCTGGTCCTCGCCGACACCCTCGGGGGATTCATGTCGAACGCCATTGCCGCCGTCCTCGCCGAGCGCCCGACCGTGTCACTCGCCCGTAGCGACGTACTCGGATCACACCCGGCTCTCGGTAGGGCGTTCTCCGCCCGGGAGCCCGAGCGGGCGCACCTCTACCAGACACTCGGTCAAATGGGCACCGCCGACGCCGCCGTCATCTTGCCCCGGCTCTTAGCGGTGACCCACGGCNAAGACGACGCGGCACACCTGACCATGCCGGTGCTATGCATCGTGGGCGACCGCGACCCCCTGTTCCCGCCNGCCGCGATCCGGGCCCTGGTTGACCTGCTGCCCGACGCTCGCGTCGTAGAGATCTCCGGATGCGGACACTCGCCTTACTTCGAGGATCCAGGAACCTGGAACGTGATTGTGCGCCAGTTCCTCGCCGAGGTCGACAGGACGTAAAAGCTCCGAAAGATTGCCGGTCGTTGGCGGACAGGCCCGACCCGCTCGCCTGTCACTCGACCGACGGGCGCCCGATGGCCCAGGTGTGAGGTTCAGGTGCCCGGCCATCCGGCCACCAAGTCGATCAGCTCACCAGCCACCCAGAACCGGCGCGGGCGCCCGGATCGAGTTGGCTGTTTCTCGTACGGCTGGACTATCCCTCGCTCAGCAAGTGCCCCGAGAGCAACTCGTCCGGAGCGCTCCGAGACGTCCAGGCGTGTGGCAATCAGATCGGACGAAACGACCGGATGCTCGCCCAGGATGTCTACGACCTTGCGCGCCGTGGCGTCCTCGCGCAGGTCGGCCATCCTGCTTTGCCACGTCTGGATAAGTGCCTCTGAGCGGATCATCAACGAAGCTGCTGCCTCGCTTGAATGTTGGACGGCGGCGGCCATCCATTCCACCCATACGTCGAGTTGGCCCAATCGGAACATCGTCATGCCAGCCAGGTAGCCCCCGGGGTCCCGGGCGATGAACACGCTCACCGGCGGCATCACGGCGACATCCAGTCGATGCGCCAGGATCCAGCCGATCAGGATGCGCCCGATCCGGCCATTACCGGCGCCATACGGGTGGACCGTCTCGAACTGCGCATGGGCCACGGCAGCTTGGGTGACCGGGTCGATCCCGTCGCTGTTGATGAACTCGATGAGGTCTTCCATCAGAGGGGGGACCAGCTCGGGAGGTGGGGGGACGAAAGCGGCATCTCGTGGTGACGTCCCGCCGATCCAGGACTGGGCCGTGCGGAACGCTCCGATCATCTCGGGCTCGAGATGGCTGCCGGTGGCCATGAGGCGACGGTGCCAGTCATGCACGTCCTCGATCATCAGCGCACGCCGGGAGGTTCCCAGCGCGTCAACCACTGCGGCCAAATTGTCAGCGATGTACTTGGCCGTCTCGTTCCTTGTCCCCCCGATCTCCGCGGCGGCGACGTCGGCGAGCGAGGTGCGGAGGCCCTCTATGTAGGACGAGGCGACTCCTTCGGTCCGCAGCAACAGCATGGCGATAGGTTCAAAGCGTGAAGGCTGTCGATCGCCGGCGGCTACTGCCGCGGCCGCCCGTTCGGTCCGGCGGGCGGCTCTGATCCCAACCTCGAAGGCGTGGCCCGCCAACGGATCTGGAACCCATGCGTGCGCCCGAGCGCCATTCCACACGATCTCTTGCTGGTTGCCTCGAGGATCCTCCCCTTCCGGTATTGCTCTCATAACGGAAGATTATCAGTAGATCCTTCCGTAATAAACTGGCTGGCGGAAGGGGTTCTGCGCAGACATGGTCTCGGACCGGCACCGCGGAACAGGTCAAAAGGACCACGGGTCCCAGTGGTGCCAAAAACCGACAACATGGACACCACCCCACTTGTGGATCAGTGTGCAGACCCTGATCGGGGCGACTTCACAGCGCAGTCCTAAGGTGGCGACATGACCACTGACGGCACCCTCGCCGGTGAGGCGACCGACCTGCTTCAGCACCTCATCCGCAACGAGTGCGTGAACGATGGCACCGTGGCGTCGGGCCACGAGCACCGGAGCGCCGACCTGCTGGCCACCTACCTCGACGGCTCCGGCGTGGAGATGGAGAGATTCGAACCCGAACCCGGACGCACCTCTCTGGTGGCCAAGATCTACGGGTCGGATCCGTCTGCCCCTTCCCTCACTTTGTTGGGCCATACCGACGTCGTCCCGGCCANCGGGGAGGACTGGCGCCACGACCCCTTCGGCGGTGAGTTGATCGATGGAGAGGTGTGGGGCCGGGGCGCCATCGACATGTTGAACCTCACCGCCACCATGGCCACTGGTCTGCGCCATCTGGNCCTGGAGGGATTTCGCCCGGCAGGCGACCTCACCTACGTGGCGGTGGCCGACGAGGAGGCAACCGGAATCCACGGCGCCAAGTGGCTCTGCGAACACCAGGCTGACGTGGTCAACAGCGATTACGTGATCACCGAGTCGGGTGGGTTTCCCACCCGGGGTGCCGACGGTGGGNCCCGACTGCCGGTNATCGTGGGCGAGAAGGGNATCTACTGGTGCATCCTCACCGTCAAGGGTGTCCCCGGCCATGCCTCCCAACCCCTCCGGACCGACAATGCCCTCATCAAGGCGGCAGAGATCGTCCGGCGCATCGACGAGTACCGTCCCCAGGCCGAGATGCACGAGATCTGGCGTCGGTTCGTCGACGGGCTCGGGTACCCACCCGAGCTCAGCGAGCCGCTCCTCGATCCCGACCGGATCGATGCCTTCTGTGAGGAGCTGCCGCGGTTGGGCCTGGCCCGCCAGGCCCACGCCTGCACCCACACCACCATGGCCCCCACCATGATGGAGGCCGGATCGAAGATCAACGTGATTCCCGACCGGGTCGAGTTGCAGATCGATATCCGGAGCCTGCCCGGGTGGGATCTGGTCGATGTCCGGGCCATGGTCGATGAGGTGGTGGGTGACCTGGCCGATGATGTGGAAGTCACCTTCCGCTACGCCGATCCATCCTCGGCGTCGCCCATCGACACGCCGCTGTGGGACGCGCTGCAGCGGGTGAGCGAAGGGTTCTACCCCGGGGCCAAGAACATCCCGTTCCTCACCGCGGGGGCAACCGATGCCCGGTACCACCGGGCGCTGGGCAGCGTGGCCTACGGCTTCGGGATGCACAGCCCCGCCATAGGATCGGCGGAGTACGGGGCCATGTTCCATGGGATCGACGAGCGGGTCGACATCGAGACCCTCAGGTTGTCAACCGAGATGTGGATGGCCCTGGCTCATGACTTTCTGGTCTGACCGGTCGACCCGGGCCGACACATCAGACGGGACAAACTTCAGCCGATGGCGCGGATCAATAGATCGTCCTGTTCCAAACGGTGGAGGGCGGCGCTCCCCGAGGCCGGGCTGGCCGACTCCGCCCGGCTCACGTGGGTCAACGAGTGGGTGTCACGCAGCAGAGAGTGCAGATGCAGATGGACAAAGTTCCATGCCCCCATGTTTTCGGGCTCTTCTTGCAGCCATACCACCTCGACGGCATTCGGGTAGCGCTCCAGCACCTCGGTGATTTCGGCTGCGGGCCAGGGATAGAGCTGCTCGACCCTGACGACGACCACGCCGCCCCCGGCCCCGTCGAGTTCGTCCCGGCGGCCCATGGCGTCGTAAGCGACTTTTCCCGAGCACAGCACCACCCGGGTCACGCCCGACGGATCGAACCCTTCGCGGGCAGTGATCGGATCGTCGAGGACCTCGGCGAACGACCCGGTGGAGAAGGCCTCGATGGGGGACCGGGCCTGACGGGCCCGAAGCAACGACTTGGGGGTGAACACCACCAGGGGTCGGCGTTCGGCCAGCTTTACCTGGGCACGGAGCAGGTGGAAGTACTGGGCGGCGGTGGTGGGATTTGTCACCCGGAGGTTGCCCCGGGCACACAGGGTGAGGAAGCGCTCGATCCGCGCCGAGGAGTGCTCGGGGCCCTGGCCCTCATACCCATGGGGCAGGAGCAGGACCAACCCGGACTGCTGGTCCCACTTGTCCTCGGCCGCCACCAGAAAGTTGTCGACGATGATCTCGGCCCCGTTCCAGAAATCGCCGAACTGCGCCTCCCACGCCACCAGATCCGATGGCGCCTCCACCGAGTAGCCGTACTCGAAACCCACGCAGGCGTACTCGGAGAGCAGTGAGTCCAGGACGGTGAACCGACCGCCTTCGAGTTGGGCCAATGGGACGTATTCGACCCCGGTGACGTTGTCCACCAGAACCGCGTGACGATGGGAAAAGGTCCCCCGCCGGGTGTCCTGGCCGGTGAGGCGCACATTGGTGCCTTCGAGCAACAGAGACCCGAACGCCATGGCCTCGCCCAACGCCCAGTCCACCTCCCCGCCGGCCACCACTTTGTCCCGGCCCTCGAACTGGCGGGCGAGTTTGGGATGGATCACGAAACCTTCCGGCACCGAGCTCACCGCAGTGGCCAGGCGGCTGATGACCGACGAGTCCACGCCGGTCTCGATCGCCGGGATGGACAGGTCGGGCACCAAATAGGCCGGGAGGGTGGGCGTGATGCCGGCCGACGACTCCGCCTCGGCCCGGGTCTCGTCCAGGGCTGCCTGCAGACGGGCGGAGAACCTGTCGAGTGCTTCCTCTGCCTCCTCGATGGTGATGTCACCCCGGCGCACCAGTGCCTCGGTGTAGAGCTTGCGCACTGAACGCTTGGCCTCGATGAGGGCGTACATCAACGGTTGGGTATAGCTGGGGTCGTCCCCCTCGTTGTGGCCATGGCGCCGGTAACAGACCATGTCGATGACCACGTCCTTGTGGAAGGTCTGACGAAACCCGAACGCCAGCCGGGCGGCCCGGACGCAGGCTTCGGGATCATCCCCGTTCACGTGGAAGATCGGCGCCTGCACCATTTTGGCCACATCGGTCGGATACACCGACGTGCGAGCGGCCTCGGGGGCGGTGGTGAAGCCCAGTTGATTGTTGATGACGATGTGAATCGTCCCGCCGGTGCGGTAACCGGCCAGACCTGACAGGTTGAGGGTTTCGGCCACCACTCCCTGCCCGGCGAAGGCGGCGTCGCCGTGCAGCAGTATCGGCAACACCGGGAACGGCTCGCCGGTGCCATCCTCGAGTCGCTTCCCGCTCCCCCGCTCGCCGCCGAGGGCATCCTGTTTGGCCCGCACCATACCCACCACCACCGGGTCCACCGCTTCGAGGTGGGAGGGATTGGAGGCCAACGACACCGGNATGGTGCCACCCGAGCGACCGGTGAAGACCCCGGAGGCCCCCTTGTGGTACTTCACATCGCCCGAACCCTGTACCGACTCGGGGTCGAGATTGCCCTCGAACTCTTCGAAGATCTCGTGGTAGGACTTCCCGACGATGTTGGCCAGCACGTTGAGCCGGCCCCGATGGGACATCCCCATCACCGCTTCGACGAGGCGTTCGGTCACCGCCTCGTCGAGGATGGTGTCGAGGAGGACGATGGCCGACTCGGCCCCTTCCAAACCGAACCTCTTCTGTCCGACATAGCGGGAGTGGAGGAACCGCTCGAAGACCTCGGCCGCACCCAGGCGGTCGAGGATGTGGCGCTGCTGGTCGGGCGATAGCTCCGACGACACCCCCTCCACGTGCTGTTGGATCCACCGCTTCTGGGCCAGGTCCTGAATGTGCATGTACTCGACGCCGAGGGTGCGGCAGTAGGCGTTCCGCAGTGTGTGGAGGATCTCGTCGAGGGTGGCGTTGCCCTGGCCGGCCAGCCCATCGGCCACGTAGCGGCGGGGCAGGTCCCAGATGGTGAGGCCATAGTGGAGCGGGTCCAACTCGGGATGAAGATCGGGTGATTCGGCATCGAGGGGATCGAGATGGGCGATGAGATGGCCGCGTACCCGGTACATGTTGATGAGGGTCTGCACATGGACCTGTTTCAGCAGGCGCTCGTGAATGCCNTCCACCGTGTCCTCGGTGTCGTTGGTGTCCTTCTCCCACCGCACCGGCTCGTAGGGGATCTCGAGGGCGGCAAATACCTCGTCGTAGAAGTCGTGCTTCCCCATCAGGCACTCGGATATGTGAGCGAGGAACAGCCCCGACTCCGCCCCTTGGATGATGCGGTGGTCGTAGGTGGAGGTGAGGGTGACCGTCTTGCCCACCCCCAGCTCGGCCAGGGTATGAGGGTCGGTGGCTTCGAAGCCGGAGGGGACCCCGAGCGCTCCCACCCCGACGATGACCCCTTGACCCGGCATCAGGCGGGGCACCGACTGAACGGTGCCGAGGGTGCCCGGGTTGGTCAATGTGACAGTGGTGCCGGCGAAATCGTCGGGGGAGATCTTGTTGATGTGAATTTTGCGTACCAACTCTTCGTAGGCACCCACGAAGCCACGGAAGTCACGGCTGTCGGCATCGGTGATGCACGGCACCATCAGGGTGCGTGAACCGTCGGACTTCTCCACGTCCACGGCCAGGCCGAGGCCCACATGGTGATGCCGGATCACCCCGGGGGTTCCCTTGCCGTCCGAATCGGCCACAAAGCTGGCGTTCATGGCGGGAACCGCCACCAGGCTCTTCACCACCGCATACCCGATGAGGTGGGTGAAGCTGACCTTGCCGCCGGTAGCGCGCAACAGCTGGTTGTTGATGATGGTGCGGTTGACCTCCAAGAGCTTGGCCGGCACCACCCTCACACTGGTGGCGGTGGGCACCTCGAGGGAGGCCTGCATGTTGGTGACAATGCGACCGGCGGCACCACGGAGCGGGGTGACCTTCTCCCCCGCCGGCGTGCCAGTGGACGCGGCGCCAGGTGGGCTGGTCTTCGCGGCCGGAGCCGACTTCGCCGGGGTTGGAGCGGGCGCAGGTGCGGCAGGTGCCGGAGCGCCGCCCGCCGGAGTCACCGCCGGTCGATAGTCGGTGAAGAACTCCCGCCACGACGCCGATACCGACGTCGGGTCGGCACGGTAACTGTCATACATGTCCTCGACCAGCCACGCGTTGGGCCCGAACGCCCCGGTTGTGGTGGCCGGGCGCGCCGGGTTGGATCCCCCTGAGACGTCTGATCCGATGGTGTTATCCATTGAGGAGAGCCTAATGGGGCCGAGGCGCAGTCATGGCCTCGAAACGACCGCTAAATGGGTGGGTTAGCGTCCTCATGGTGGGAGCCATCCAAACCAGCGTCACCTGCACCTTCACTTTCGAAGCCGCCCATCGTCTGGAGTGGCACACCGGAAAGTGCCGCAACCTCCATGGTCACTCCTACCGACTCGACGTGACGGTGGCCGGAGGCCTCGACACCAACGGCGTGGTGATCGACTTCGACATTCTGCACTCGGTGGTCACCCGTGAGGTCATCGACCAGTGGGACCACCGGGACCTCAACGAAGTGCTCGACAACCCCACCGCCGAGCTACTGGCCCATCGGGCGTGGGAGCTGTTGACCATTGGTGGCCTGCCTGTTTCCGCCCTGCGCCTGTGGGAGACCCCGGGATCGTGGGTGGACCTCACCGTCGACGAGACGTCGTGAGCGACCGAGGCCGCGGGCACCTGGTCGTCCTCTCGGGTGGACTCGACTCCACCGTGTGCATGGCGCTGGCCGAGGCCGAAGGCGGCAAGCCGCCGGTGGCCCTCACCTTCGACTACGGCCAACGGCACCGCACCGAACTCGACCATGCCGCCGGTGTGGTCGGCCACTTCCGGGCCGAGCACCTGGTGGTCACGCTCGACACCTCGGCCTGGGGAGGCTCGGCGCTCACCGATCCCTCTATCGCGGTGCCCGCGGGTGGGACCGAGGAGGGAATACCTGTCACCTACGTGCCCGCCCGGAATTCGATCTTTCTGGCCGTGGCGCTCGGGGTAGCCGAGGCCCGGGGTCTCGACGCAGTATGGATCGGGGTGAATGCCATCGACTACTCGGGGTACCCGGATTGTCGGCCCGAGTTCATCGAGGCGTTCCGGCAGGTGGCCGCCACCGGCCAGAAACGCGGCGTCGAAGGCGATCCGATCGAGATCCGGACCCCGCTCATCGAGTTGACCAAAGCGGACATTGTGCGGCTGGGCATCGACCACAAGGCACCCCTGCAGCTGACCTGGTCGTGTTACCAGGGAGAGACAAATCCCTGCGGGGTTTGTGATGCCTGCCTGCTGCGGGTGCGCGGCTTTTCCGAAGCCGGTGTGGACGACCCGGCCCTCACTGGCCGGTGACAGCCTCGGGAACGCCCTCGGATCTGCTCGTCTCCGAGGTGTTCTCGGCCATCCAGGGGGAGGCGGCTCTGGTCGGCACCCGCCAGGTATTCCTTCGAATGACCGGGTGCAACATCCGCTGTGCGTACTGCGATCAACCCGAGGCCCTCGAGAAGCGCCCGGGGCCGTGTCGGATCGAACGGACACCGGGACGACGGGACTGGGACAGGGTGGAGAGCCCGTTGGCCATCGAGTCAGTGGTCGACGCGGTGGATCGACTGTGGCGAGCCATGCCCCATCACTCGGTCAGCGTCACCGGCGGCGAGCCGCTCATGCAGTCCAAGCGTTTGGCCGGTCTGTTCCCGATGTTGGCCGAGCTGGGCATGCCTCTGATGGCGGAGACCAACGGCACCCTGGTGCACGGTCTCGAAGAGCTCATCGGGTGGCTGACCTACGTGAGCATGGATGTGAAACTCCCGAGCGTCGACGGGGAGCGAGTGGACCCGTCACTGCAACAGCGGTTCCTCGATGTCGCCCTTCGGGCCGGGGTCGACACCTGGGTGAAGATCGTGGTCGGAGCCCACACCGACACCGACGAGTTGTCGAAGGCGGTAGCGATGGTAGCGGAGGCGGCAGCTCGGACCCCGGGGGCCGAGCCGGTGATCTACCTGCAGCCGGTGACCCCGTTCGCCGCCGTCACCCGCGCCCCGACTCCTGACGATGTGCTCACCCTTCAGGAACTGGCGCTGTGGAAGTATCCCCACGTTCGGGTGGTCCCGCAGACCCACAAGGCCATCGGCCAGCTCTGAGCCGCCGGCACCGAACGGCGCCGCTACCGACACCGCCGATTCTGGGGTTGGACGCGCACATGCCGGCCCAGGGAGTCCCCGGACCGGCATGTGTCCACAAACTGTGCGTTGTTACTTGTTGATCTTTGGAGCCGGAGCCTTGCCGTTCACGATCTTCTTGAACGATGCGCCTGCGCTGACCTTCGGGTTCTTCGAAGCTGCAATCTTGATGGCCTCACCCGTCTGTGGGTTGCGACCGATGCGGGCGGCCCGCTGTCCACGGTCGAACGTCAGGAATCCTGTCATGACGATCTTCTCGCCCTTGGCCACGTTGGCCACCACGACATCCTCGAAACCCGCCAACACGGCAGCAACGTCCTTGATGGTCGAATCGGTGTGGGCTGCAACCGCCGCAATCAGGTCTGTTTTGGTAATGGGCACTATGTCTCCTTCGTCTACGGAAGCCTCCACAATGCACGAAATATGGACCCAAGGCGCGGATTTCGGGCGAATTCGGCCCATATTTGCTGAAGATCGGGCACAGACATCCGGTGTGAACTGCGATTATGCCGATGGCCAGATCAGACAAATGAATCGTCCGGTGGCGGCACCAGACGGCCATCTGACAGGCTGACGGGCGACATGGAGCACGTGAGCGAACTGGCAGTCACCGAGCACGTGCCCTCGGAATGGCGGTCCGGGGACCCGGTGGTGGTGCTGGTACACGGGACACTCGATCGCTCCACCAGCTTCGCTCGGGTAGTGCGCCGGCTCGGGGATCTCCACACAGTCGTCTACGACCGCCGCGGCTACCACCGCTCTCGTGATGCGGTTCCACTGCCCACCACCATCGATGGACAGATCGACGATCTGGTGAGTGTGATCGGTGGGCGACCGGCGGTGGTGATCGGACACAGCTACGGCGGGACGATTGCCATCGGGGCCGCCATTCGCGGTGACCCCACCTCAACCATTGTCTCGGTGGCCGCATACGAGCCTCCCCTTCCGTGGCTGCCGCTGTGGGCGGGTCGCAGTGGCTCGGCGCGAAGCCAGAAACTCCGCGACGATCCCGATACCGAAGCCGAGCGATTCTTCCGACGGGTCGTCGGGGACGGTGCCTGGGACCGGCTGTCCGAATCCTCCCAGGCCGAACGGCGGGCCGACGGGCCGGCTCTGGTGGCAGAACTGAACGCCATCCGGGTCAGTGATCCCCCCTTCGATGTCACATCTATGCGGATCCCTGCCCTCTTCGGCCGGGGCGGACAGTCAATCCCCCACCACCGAGACGGAGTGGCGTGGCTGGTCGAGCACACCCCGAACGCCGAACTCTTCGACATTCCCGGAGCTTTCCACGGAGCTCACCTCTCACATCCTGACGGGTTCGCCTCGTTCGTCCGCCGAGCCGTCGAGCGAGCCGGAGAGGTGGCGGTGGCTACGGAGCCGCGGCGGCACGAATAGTCCCGGTGACCGTGATGAGCGGGTTGGTGCCGCAAGCTCCGGCAAAGAAGGTGATCGAGATCTGGCCGGCTCCGGTGGCGTCGCCCGTCGGGTAGGCAGCGGGAACAATCGCGGGCGCCGGACATGGGCCATTGTTCGCATAGGAATAGCCGGCGCCGCCGCCGCCTCCCGAGCCGACGGCAATGCCAAGGAGGCCACCAGTGGTCCCGCCGCCGCCTCCGCCGAGTGACGAGGCGCTATAGCCGCCGCCACCACCTCCGCCTCCACCGGTGAGCGCACCGAGGAGATTGGTGGGGAGATACCCGTTTTGACCGCAGGCATTGCCAGGCGCCGTTCCTGTTCCACCGGCAACGGTCGTCGATGCGCACAGCCCCGGACCTGGCGGAACTGCCCAGGTACCGCCCGTTCCTCCCGGTGCGGCGGGAAACACCAAGAGGAGGCCCGCGGCCGTTCCGCCCGATCCCGGTGGGCTGCTACCGGCTGAGCCACCTGCACCGGGCGGGCCGCCCAGAAATTGCAAGAGGTCCCCGGCTCCTCCCCCGCCACCGCCGCCGGCTACCGCGACCATATTGTTGGTTGTGGCGGTAGCGTCGAAGACCATCGTTGCCCCTCCCCCGCCACCGCCGCCGTCAGTGAGGACATCAGCGAGACCGCCAGGCAGGGCACCGTTCCCTCCGCCCAGGTCGGGCGGCGAATAAGTCTGAGGGAATAGGCACGGCCCCGATAGCGGCACTCCGCCGGCACCACCGGCGCCCGCCAACAGGTTGAGAAGATTGAGGAGCTGTGGGTTGCCGGCCTGCCCAGGTTGACCGGGATACAGGTCCAAGGTGTCCCCCGCGGTCACCGGCACGGTGGCGGTCAACATGGCACCGACACCTCCGGCGGCGTCCGGACCGCCTCCACCGCCTTTCGCTCCGTAGGCGATGATCTTGGCGCTCACTGCTCTGGTGGGAACTTTGATGCACGACACTCCGATGGTGGGATACAGACAGCCGCTGGCGCAGACGGTCAGAGCGGCTTCCTCGGTAGTGGACACGTGCTGGCCGGCGGGCGTACCTGCCTGGCCAATGGAGTAGATGAGGACCAGGGCCGGATTGGCCGTATTGGGAGAATTGACTACGTAACGGTACGACGGGGTCCCATTTGCGACACCTCGCATCGTCGAACCGTCGGAATACCATGCACCTACCAAGATGGGCGAATTGACGAACGCCGGGTTGGTCAGCGTCGGCGCGGACACCGTCGATCCAGGGCATGCCCACTGTGTTGCTCCGCTGGTCATTCCGCTACTGCAGTACTTGGTGTACGTCGAGTCAGCCTGGACGTTGTTTATGTAGTCGCTGATCCCGGCCCGGGCGGCCTGCTTGGCCTGAACCATCAAGGCAGCATTCTGCTGGTAGATACCTGGCCCACAGCCAGGACACTGATCGCAACCGGCACTGCGACGAGTATCGCGATCAGCGCAATGGCCCAGAGCACGGCCTGGCCCAGATCGGTGGCCTGCTGCCTCATACTCTCTTTCATCGGCATGGTGCGCCAGGTGTGTCGCGTCATAGGAGTCCTCCCAAAGAGTTGGACAACATGACTTGACGAACAACCGTGGTGGTCGTGGACGGATTGGCGTTCCCGTCAGTGGTTGGGGCGGCAATGGTGAGCGTGATAGCCACCAGCGGGATTACGGATAGATCGGCAGGCGTGGGCGAGAATCCGAACGAAGTCTTTGTCACGTTGGCACAATGTGCGCACACGTTGTCGATTTGCGCGATCGGCTGGGCCGAACCTTGCTGGTCGATTTGCAGGGTGCAGATGCCGTTAGGAGTACAGGTCGAACTCGGGAAGTGGATCTCGTAGCTGTACGCGGTGTTGGAGCCAGAGCGCACGGCACATAGCCAGACGTCGGTTGCGGTGCTGGTGAGAGCCGTGACCGAGCACTGATTGACATAGAGGTTTGGCCCACTTGGAGTGGAGATCGTCTGGTTGGGAACCGCTCCGGAGAAGAACCCCTGGAGTGTCTCCATCCCGTTTTGAGCCGGACCGGTGAGAAACCCGCTGCGTTGAGTGCTGTAGGTAACCCTCACCACGGTGCTCGTCACAACAAAACCGATTGTCATCACCACGACGAACAACGTCATGGCGACCATCAACTCAACAAGCGACATGCCCGAGTCGTCACGTGTTGCACACCGGACAGAGGGGGTCTTGATCATAGTGGGCAGTTCGTTGTGAACGGTGGGTATGCCCCTGGCGCGAATATCCCTTCGGGGGTGGTGAGCACGCCGGCAACTTGGACTCCCGTGGAGTCTTCCTTCCACGTCACCTTCACCACGACGCCGTAGGCGTACGAACTACCTGTGGACGTGAAGGATGCCCATGACCCGTTGGAGGCGGTGGGTGGCACGCACCAACCGGCCGTCTGGGTGATCGAGTAGGTCTCTGAGCCGATAGTCGGCCCGCCGATAGCCTGCGGCGGGGATGACGCCGGTGTGGGCAATGTCCGCCCGACTGCCGAGGTGCGGTCCGCTTCGAGTTGGCCGTTCGCGAGGTTGGCTGCGGTCACCTTGAACTGATTGTTGTATACGACGTTGGTCGATTTTGTGACCAGCAACAATGCGGGCACAAGGACTACTACCAGAACAGTGATGGCGACCATCACTTCGGTCAGTGACTGGCCAGCCTCCGAAATTTCATGTCGTGCCAATTTTGGGCCGATGTGCACCAATGGGTTATCGGCTCATGAGAGCTCCGGCTTTAGCAACGAACGGGCAGCATCGCCCGGTCGAACACGTGGCGCCATGGCTCCTTGAACGACCAGCAACCATAGAGCCCGCCACTCTCCCGAACCCGTCCCTGGACTGGGAGGTGTTAGCAGGTTGGCTCACTCCCTGTGCCTGCTCGCCCATGGTCGTTTTCAATTTAGCTATCAAATTGTATAGCCGGGGCCGGACAAAGTGCCGGAGGCGGCCGTCCGGGGATGTACCCGATATCTCGGCTGCCACAAGGAGGTTCTCCCCTGTGCCGATCGATCGGATCGGGGTCGTTTTTCCCCTCCCACCGTCCTACCGATACGCTGACCTCCGTCTGGACTGAACGGTCAAGAAATCGACCGAAACAAAGGAGATCTGCCGATATGACCACTACTGTCGCTGACACGACCCGGATCACCGAAGAGCAGTTCGAAGGCGATGTCCGCACCTTCCTCGACGCCCATCTCCCGCGCCGGACGGCCGAGAACTTCGTGTGGGGCCAAGGGTCCGATTACGTGGGCCTGTTTCCCGAGCGCACCCCCGAAGAGGAGGCCGCCGATGTAGCCCAGGCCAAAGAGTGGGCACGAACCGTCTATGACGCCGGATTCGGGTGGATCACCGGTCCCGAGACCTACGGGGGCCGGGGACTTCCACGCTCTTACCAACGCATCTACAACTCGGTGACCGCCGATTACCGAACTCCCTCGCAGTCCCCGTTCGGCATCGGGCTCGGGATGGTGGCACCCACCATCCTGGCCCACGCCACCGAAGAGGTGAAAGAGGCCTATCTCCAGCCAATGCACCGGAGCGACATCGTGGGCTGCCAGCTCTTCAGCGAGCCGGAAGCCGGTTCCGACCTGGCATCCCTGCAGAGCCGGGCAGTCCGCGACGGAGACGAATGGATCGTGAACGGGCAGAAGGTCTGGACGTCCGGTGCGCAGTACTCCGATATCGGGGAGATCATCTGCCGCACCGACCCCGATCAGCCCAAGCACCGGGGACTGACCGGTTTTGTCGTCGACATGCATGCGGCCGGTGTCGAGGTCCGACCCCTGCGTCAGATGACCGGTGGGTCATCCTTCAACGAGGTCTTCTTCACCGATGTGAGGATCCCCGATACCCATCGACTGGGCGATGTGAACGGAGGCTGGACGGTCGCGCTCACCACCCTGATGAACGAACGGGCCGCCATCGGCGGCGGGGGCGGCGGCGGCGGCGGGCTGCACTCCTCTCAGCGTCTGATCGAACTGGCCCGGGCCCAGGGACGGGCGAACGATCCCCTCATTCGTCAACGGCTCGCCGATGTGATCATCCACGACCGGGTGGCCGCGTATACCAACCTCCGCTCCATGGCCAAGATTGCGGCCGGCCAACTGCCGGGGCCGGAAATGTCCCTGGGAAAATTGTCGCTCACCGCCAACATGGTCCGCACCTACGAACTGCTCTCATCGGTGCTCGGACCCGAACTTGTCGCCGACAACGGCCGATGGGGCACCTACGCATGGTCGGAGTTCCTCCTCGGCGTACCGGGGATGCGGGTGGCCGGCGGAACCGATGAGGTGCTGCACAACATCATCGGCGAGCGGGTGCTCGGTCTACCGAAGGACCCAATCCCGAAGTAGAGGCTTTCCCTCCGCTCCACCAAGCGGCGCGGTGCAGTGGGGCGTGGCGAGGAAAGGACCGACCATCCTGAGCCCTTGCGATCGGCGGGGGCTCCTCGAATATCAATCCTTGTAGCCGGCGCCCAACCAGGGATCCCTGTTCAACGCGCACTTTCCGCGTCAAAAACCCGCCTGCCGCCACCGAGCGTGGTCATGCTGCCTCAAGTGCTATGGCGCACAAGCCCCCTTTGTCAACGACGCGACGAGCCCCACCGGCGTGTACGCAACGTCCTGCTCTACACCCCCTGCACGGCCACCTTCACCGTGAGCCCGTCGTTGCGCGGACAGGTCCTGGCCCATCAAGGGATCCAAGGCACANACAGCTTTACCCTCAACTTCACCCAGCTGGCCAACCAGGCTCTCCCCGAAACCATGGGCGTACCGCTGCCGATGGTCACGGTGGAGAGCAAGACGGCGCGCAACGGGTGACAGCTTCCGCTCTTTTGATCACCCGATGGCACCCTCATCCGGTCTGTTCGACACTGTCCTGAGCCGTCGGTGACCAGCATGTAACCACTTCCCTCTCAGCGGAACGGCAGGTTCTCCACGTAGGACCATGACCGGCGATGGATAGCCGTGAGTCCGCAACCCGCCAACGCGGTTCGATGGGTCGGAGACGGATATCCCTTGTTCCGATCGAAGTCGAAAGCCGGAAAGCTTTCGGACAGGTCGCGCATCATCCGATCCCGGGTCACCTTGGCCACGATCGATGCGGCGGCAATTGAGGTGCAGGTGGCGTCACCCCGGACCAGCGTCCGGATTTTCGGCGTCCGGACGGTGGCGACATCGTCGTTGCCGGGTTCAGTGACGTAGTCGAACCCGCCGTCTACAAGCACCACGTCGGGGATGCACGACAGCCCGGCCAATGCCCGTCGCGCCGCCAACCTCAGGGCGATGGTCATCCCCCATTGATCACACTCATCGGGTCCGGCGTGCCCCACCGACCAGTCCATGCACCAGGCCGCTACCAGCGGGAACAGGGTCTCACGGTGGTGCTCGGGCACCAACTTCGAATCACGAAGACCTGTGGGCGGCGGCACCTCCATGGGAATAAGCGCCACCCCGACCGACACCGGACCCGCCCACGCGCCCCGTCCGACCTCATCGAGTCCGACAATGACTTCGAATCCTTCCGCCACCAGCGACTGCTCGGCGGCCGTCGAGGGACGTTGCCTGATGGTCATCGCCCGAGCTCGCTTCGGACCACCTTGCCCAGGGCGTTCCGGGGCAGGGTGTCGATGACATGGACGATCCGGGGTCGCTTGTAGGCAGCCAGCCGGTCGGCGGTGTAGGCGGACAGTACCTCCGCGGACGGGGCGCACCCGTCGGCGACAATCCAGGCGGTGACCACTTCTCCCCACTCGTCCGACGGTGTGCCGGTTACCGCCACTTCGGCCACCCCGGGGTGGGTGAGTACCACATCTTCGACTTCGCTCGGGTACACGTTGAAGCCGCCGCTAATGATCAGCTCCTTGGATCGACCGCGAATGGTGAGGTAGCCATCGTCGATGGTACCGAGATCGCCGGTACGAAACCATCGTCCCCCACCATCGGAGGAGTCTTCGAAGGCGTCGGCGGTGGCGGCCGGGCGCTCCCAGTAGCCGTCGAACACGTTGGGCCCTCGCACGCCGATCTCCCCGTCGCCGGCCAGCTTCACCTCCACCCCGGGGAGCGGGAAGCCCACGGATCCGGGACGGCGTTCACCGTCGTACGGATTGGACACGTTCATCAGCGTCTCGGTCATCCCGTACCGCTCGAGCACGGACATGCCGATGACGGCCGACACCTCACGGTGCAGATCGGCCGCCAACGGCGCAGAGCCGGAGACGCAGAGTCGCAGCCGACCCATCTCGGATGCCCGGGCCGAGCGGACCAGGCGGTGGTACATGGTCGGCACCCCGAAGAATAGGGAGGCGTGGTGGGTCGAAGCGGTATCGACAACCGCATCGGGATCAAAACCGGGAAGAAGCAACGCCGACCCTCCCGACAGCAACGTCCCATAGATGCCGACACAGAGACCGTGGGCATGGAAGACCGGAAGACAGTGAATGAGGCGATCGGCGGGGGTCCATCTCCACGCCGCACACACGGCTCGGGTGGCGGCCAGCAGATTCCGATGGGACAGGACCGCCCCTTTGGGAGCCCCGGTGGTGCCGGAGGTGAAACAGATGAGCGCCGGGTCGTCGGGGAGGGCAGCGTCGAGCCGGCCCGGCTCCCCGTCGGGAAGTTCGAGATCGGGTCCCGTCACGATCAGGTCCCGGTCGGAGGCATCCCTGGCCCATCGCCCTCGCTTCGGATCGTCGACGATGACAGCCGCCGGACCGGTGTCGGACACGATGTAGGCGATCTCAGGTTGGGTATAGGCGGTGTTGGCCGGCACCACCACCAGCCCGACCCGCAGCGCGGCCACATGGCAGATGATCGAGGACACCGATGATCCGGTGGACCACAACACGCGGTCGCCAGGCCGAAGGCCGGCCGTGGCCAGTCGCCCGGCCGCCCGACGGGTCGCCACGTCGAACTCCTCCGCCGACCACCAGGTGCCGGATCGATGAGCCAGACCGGCCGGTGAGGAGGGCCCGGCCGTCGACGCCGCGTCCATCAGCACCGGCGCCTCGGGATCGGCTTCCCACCGGTCGGCCCACGCCCGGGGCAACGTCCCCGAGGTCACCAGATCAGAGGCTTGGAGCTGGCTCCCCGAGGGAAGGTGATCCCTCCACGTACGCAGTTGCCCTCCACCTTCCCGACCCGGACCCATGGGTGGATGTCTAGCGCGCCGGTCCCATCTGGCCCAGCTTGGCCCCGGGAGCACAGCACCCCTCCGACGTTCTACGATTCGGTCGAACGCCAGCGGCAAGCGCGGGCGGCGGAGAGGAGGATCCATGGGGTTCATGGACAAGGTAAAGGCACAGGCGGAAGCAGGGATGGCCAAAGCCAGCGAGGCAGGGAAGGCCGGTCACGCCAAGCTCGATGCTGTCCAGGCCAAGCGCAACGCCGACGACCTCCTGCGCCAACTGGGGGCCGCCGCCTACGCCGACCACCAGGGTCACTCCACCGACCAGACCACGGCCGATGCGGCGCGCATCGTCGGCGAACTCGAAAAATACGAAGCGGAGCACGGCCCCCTCGCCCCATGACCTCTTCGACGTCAGCCTCTGAAGCTGGGGGACGGCCATCGGCGCCCCGACGTATCGCCGTCGTCCCCCACACCCACTGGGACCGGGAGTGGTATGACCCGTTCCAGACGTTCCGGTTGAAGTTGGTTCACCTCGTCGATGGCCTGATCGACCTATTGGAACGGGATCCCTCCTACAAGACCTTCCTCCTCGATGGCCAACTGGCGGTCATCGACGACTATCTCGAGATCCGTCCCGAGAACGAGTCGCGCCTGCGCGCGCTGGTTTCCGCTGGGCGGCTCACCCTGGGTCCGTGGTACATCCTGATGGACGAGTTCCTCATCTCGGGCGAGACCATCGTCCGCGACCTGCAGGCCGGCATCAGACGGGGCACCGCCTTCGAAGGGGTGATGGATGTGGGCTACCTCCCCGACATGTTCGGACACATCGCCCAGATGCCACAGATTCTTTCGCTGGCCGGGCTGCACGATGCGGTGGTGTGGCGAGGGGTCCCGTCGGCCATCGACACCTCGGCATTCGTCTGGGAGGCGCCCGACCAGACGCGGGTCAGGGCCGAGTACCTGATTGCCGGGTACGGGAACGGTGCGGCCGTGCCCGACGATGCCAAGGCCCTCGTCCGCCGGCTCCGGGCCCACATGGATGAGATCGGGTCGTTCCTGGCCGACGATGCACCGTTGCTGTTCATGAACGGCACCGATCACCAACGCCCCCAGCCCTGGCTGGGCCGGGTGGTCGCCGAGGCCAATGAGATGCAGGGTGAGTTCGAACTCGGCATCAGCTCACTGCCCGACTACCTCAGTGGCCTCACCAGCAACGACCTGCCCGAGTGGAAGGGAGAGCTCCGCTCGGGATACCGCTCGAATCTGTTGATGGGCGTCGGGTCGAACCGGGTCGACGTGAAACAGGCGGCGGCGCGATCCGAACGGTCACTCGAACGGCTGGCCGAACCGCTCAGTGCCCTCTATCTCCCCGGGGATGGCTGGCCGGGGGCATTTCTCGATGTGGCCTGGAAGCTGATGATCCGCAACGCCGCCCACGACTCGATCTGCGCCTGCTCGGTGGACGAGGTGGTCGACGCCGTACTCCACCGCTACGCCGAGGCTCGCCATATCGGTGAAGGCCTCACCGGTGAAGCACTGGCTGCCATCGGCGCCTCGCTCACCGAACCGGG
>JGI24140J50213_10000144_pt1 | contig 32409 bp, 30 predicted proteins | sample BarGraIncu00222A_FD_50213 | JGI IMG/M metagenome (IMG submission 50213)
CGGCCGAGCAGCATGTGCTGGCAGACATCGCGGATTATTTCCTGATCGGCTATCTCGGCCTGCTCGGGCTGGTCTTGCTGGCCAGAGGCGCGCGTGCGCTGCACGAGCGTCGCGGCGGCATGATCACCCTGTCCTATGGCAATGGCCGGATCGTCCGGGTGCCGAAGGGCCTCAGCGTGCTCGAGGCGAGCCTGCGCAACAATGTCCCGCATGCCAGCGTTTGCGGCGGCCGCGCCCGCTGCTCCACCTGCCGCATTCGCGTGATCGGGGATTCCGGCGCGCTACCGCAGCCGTCCCCGCGGGAGGCGTTCGTGCTTGACCGGGTCGGAGCGGACGACCCGTCGATCCGACTTGCCTGCCAGTTGCGCCCCGCCGGCGACCTGTCTTTTTTCCAGCTCTTCATGCCGCACGCGATGTCGGCCAATGCCCACGCTTCGCAACCGCACCGCATCGGCCAGGAGCGCTATCTGGTCAGCATGTTCGTGGACATGCGCGGATCGACCAAGCTTGCGGAAAAGCAGTTGCCGTTCGATACCGTCTTCATCGTCAATCGTTTCCTGGGCGCGGTGTCGCAGGCGGTGATCGCGTGCGGCGGTCAACCCAACCAGTTCATCGGCGACGGACAATTGGCGCTGTTCGGACTCGCGGCCGCTCCGCAAACGGCCTGCCGACAGGCGTTGAGGGCGGCGGCCATGATCTCGGCCAATGTCGACGAACTGAACCAGGTTCTCAGCCACGACCTGCATGAACCGATCCGCTTCGGTATCGGCATTCATGGCGGCGAGGTGATCGTCGGCGATATCGGCTATCGCAACCATATGGTGTTCACCGCACTCGGGGATGCGGTCAATGTCGCAGCGCGACTGCAGGACATGACAAAGAGCCTCGCATGCGAAGCGATCGTTTCGGACGAGGTTCGCATCACAGCCGGGCTAGCGGCGGATGCCTTGCCCGAACAGCAAGTCGCGATCCGCGGACGCACCGAACCGATGACGGTTCACGCGGTCGCCAGCGCCAGGATATTGTCCACGCTGGTTGACGATCTGGAAGATATCGCGGCCTGAGATCGCCGCGAATATCTAGCCATGACCTTCCAAAATCCGATCGAAACCGAAGCTTGCGCGCTTCCGCTGGCGGGTCTGGGCGTCTGAAGTTCAGATTTCGATAAAATTGGAACGGCTGGCGTTTTTGCGATGCTGCGCTGTGTCAAATGATGGCGAAACAGGCAAAAAACGCGAATGCGCCGCGATAATGATCGTTTTCCGCCGAAATCCGGATGTCGTTTAAGCTATCAAGCGTGTCGTATACCGCGTATCGTGAGCCCGTCGGACGTGCCGGTTTGCGGAGACCGGGAGTTCGTTATCGTTTTTTGATCCCGCGGAGACGACGTGATGGCTAAAGGTACTGTGAAGTGGTTCAACGCGACCAAGGGCTTCGGATTTATCCAACCTTCAAGTGGCGGCAAAGACGTTTTCGTTCATATTTCGGCGGTCGAGAAAGCTGGCCTTTCCTCGCTCAACGAAGGACAGACGGTGGAGTACGAAGAAGTTGCCAATCGCGGCAAGACTTCGGCCGAGAACCTCAAGGTTTAACGCCAGGAGCGCGGTTCGCGACAGCGCACTCTCGGACCCAATCCGGGAGTGGGGCTTCCAGGAATATCCCAAGAAAATAGAGTACATCCGGCAGGGGCGAGTAGCGCTCGTGTACGCATTTGAATCGGCGCGGAATGCGCAGGTTCGATCGGTCGACTTTCGCGAGCTATATTCCGACCGTCATGATCCCGCAGCGCTTCCGATCGCCGCGCGGTCACAGGTTCGCGACCACTGCGATCCCCTCCCTCGCCACGCCCCCAAGCCAAAATAAATCTCGCCAAAACCAACGCAACGGTTTCGCGGTGGCAATGACGGCTGCATATAGAGGATGGGAGCCAGGGGGATTCACCCCGCTGACTTTGCAGCCCCAGACACGCCATGACATCCGATGCCTTTTTCGTTCCGCCTTTTACGGCGGCCTATGCGCCGGATGATGGCGTTATGGCGGCCCGGCTTCTCAAAACCGCCGACTTGAAGCCCGGACAGGACGAGCGCATCGACCGCACCGCGACCCGCCTGATCGACGCCATCCGCGCCTCCGACGATCGGCTTGGCGGCGTCGAGGACATGCTGCGGGAGTTTGCGCTCTCCACCAAGGAAGGCCTGGCGCTAATGGTGCTCGCCGAAGCCCTGCTGCGGGTGCCTGACGCCCGCACCGCCAACCAGTTCATCGAGGATAAGCTCGGTCACGGCGACTTTGTGCACCACGAGACCAAATCCAGCGCGTTTCTGGTCAACGCGTCGGCGTGGGCGCTGGGGATGTCGGCGCGCGTGATTCAACCCGGCGAGACCCCGCAAGGCACGATCGGGCGGCTGGCCAAGCGGCTCGGCGTTCCAGCGGTACGCGCCGCGACCCGGCAAGCGATGCGGCTGATGGGCAGCCATTTCGTGCTCGGCGAGACTATTGAATCAGCACTGGCGCGGGCGCGGCCGCAGTCGGCCGCCGCGCCGCGCTATTCCTTCGACATGCTCGGCGAAGGCGCGCGTACCGCCGCCGACGCGGAACGCTATTTCAATTCCTACGCCGCGGCGATCGAGGCCATCGGCCACGCCGCCGACGATCGTCCGCTGCCCGATCGGCCCGGTATCTCGGTCAAGCTGTCGGCGCTGCATCCGCGTTTCGAGGCGTTAAGCCGCCGACGGGTGATGAGTGAACTGGTGCCACGGCTGCTCGATCTGGCGCGGCGCGCCAAGGCCTTTGACCTGAACTTCACGGTCGATGCGGAGGAAGCGGATCGGCTGGAACTGTCGCTCGACGTGATCGCGGCCACGCTGGGTGACGCATCGCTCAAAGGCTGGGATGGCTTCGGACTTGCTGTTCAGGCCTGTCAGAAACGCGCCGAGGCCGTGATCGACCATGTCGATGAACTGGCGCGAGGATTGAACCGGCGGATGATGGTGCGACTGGTCAAGGGCGCCTATTGGGACACCGAAATCAAGCGCGCGCAGGAGCGCGGCCTCGACGACTATCCGGTGTTCACCCGCAAGGCGATGACCGACCTGAACTACATCGCCTGCGCGCAGAAACTGCTTACGCTCCACCCCCGCATCTTCCCGCAATTCGCCACCCACAATGCGCTGACGGTGGCGACCGTTCTCGAACTCGCCGGCGACGAAAGCGGATTCGAGTTTCAGCGCCTGCACGGCATGGGCGAAGCGCTGTACGCGCGGTTGAGCGCGGATCGCCCGAAAATAGCCCATCGGACCTATGCGCCGGTCGGCAGCCACCGCGATCTCTTGGCCTATCTGGTACGGCGGCTACTGGAAAACGGCGCCAACTCGTCATTCGTGGCGCTCGCCGCCGAACCCGCCGTTCCCTTGGCGACGCTGCTGCGCCGTCCAGCCGACATCATCGGCAACCCCGCCGACGCCCGGAATCCGAACATTCGCCTGCCGCGCAATCTCTATCAGCCACAGCGGCTGAATTCGCGCGGCATCGAGTTCGGCGAGCGCGCGGCGCTGAACGATCTGGTCTCGGCCGTCGCAGCGAGCAGCCCGGATGCCGGGGACATTGTTGACGCCGATGCACAAACCGCAAGCGATGCCGTCATGGCCGCCCGCGCGGGGTTCAAATCGTGGAGCCGGGAGCGGGTTCAGACACGCGCCGAAATCCTGGAGAAAGCCGCCAACCTGCTGGAGCGACGCGCCGCGCATTTCATCGCGCTGCTGCAGCGCGAGGGCGGCAAGACGCTCGATGACGCGCTTTCGGAAGTCCGCGAGGCGGTCGATTTCTGCCGCTATTATGCCGCCTCGGGTCGCGAACATTTCGGCGCCGGCGAAACCATGCCGGGGCCGACCGGCGAGAGCAATGTGCTCGAGTTGCGCGGCCGCGGCGTGTTCGTTGCGATATCGCCGTGGAATTTTCCGCTGGCGATCTTCCTCGGCCAGGTCACTGCCGCGTTGATGGCCGGCAATTCGGTGGTCGCCAAGCCGGCCGAACAAACGCCGCGGATCGCAGCCGCGGCCGTTCGCCTGCTGCAGGAGGCCGGCGTGCCTCACTCGGCGCTGCGTCTGGTGCCCGGCGACGGAAGGATCGGCGCGGCGCTGGTGGCGCAGCCTGATATCGCCGGCGTCGTCTTCACCGGATCGACCGAGGTCGCCCGATCGATCAATCGCACCTTGGCTGCCAAAGACGGCCCGATCGTGCCGCTGATCGCGGAAACCGGCGGCATCAACGCGATGATCGTCGATGCGACCGCGTTGCCCGAGCAGGTCGCCGACGACGTTGTGACCTCGGCGTTCCGCTCGGCCGGCCAGCGCTGCTCGGCGCTGCGCTTGTTGTTTGTCCAGGACGACGTCGCCGACCGCATGATCGAGATGATCGCAGGTGCTGCCCGCGAATTGCGGATCGGCGACGTCAGCGATCCCGCCGTTCAGGTCGGACCGGTGATCGACGCCGAAGCCAAAGAACGGCTCGACGCGCATATTGCGCGGATGAAGAACCAGGCCCGCGTGCATTACGCCGGCACCGCGCCCGAAGGCAATTACGTGGCGCCGCATATCTTCGAACTATCCGATGCCGATCAACTGACCGAAGAGATCTTCGGGCCCGTCCTGCACGTGGTGCGCTACCCTGCCGACCGGCTCGAGCGCGTGCTGCAATCGATCGAACGCTCCGGCTATGGACTGACGCTCGGCATCCACTCGCGTATCGACGACACGGTCGAACATGTGATCGACCGGCTTTTAGTCGGCAATGTCTATGTCAACCGCAACATGATCGGCGCCGTGGTCGGCGTGCAGCCGTTCGGCGGCCATGGATTGTCCGGCACGGGTCCCAAGGCCGGCGGGCCGCATTATTTGACGCGCTTTGCGACCGAACAAACCGTGAGCATCAACACCTCGGCGGCCGGCGGCAACGCCGCGCTGATGTCCGACCTGGATTGATGCGTCATCCGCGCGCGAGCGCAATTGCCTTCATCCCGGGATGACGACGGTGCCACAGGCGCGTTGCATTTTCACCCGTTGCGTCGCACCGCCAACATGGGTCAAATGGCATTCGATCCTGACCGTGCGCTGAGATAATTCCATCACACGCAAAAACCAACAACAATCACGGGAGCGAGAGCACCATGGAAGACGGCATTTTCGAAGGCCTCAAGGTTCTGGACTGCGCGAGTTTCATCGCAGCCCCCGCGGCCGCAACCGTGCTGTCGGATTTCGGCGCCGAAGTGATCAAGATCGAGCCGCCCGGAGCGGGCGATCCCTATCGCAACCTGCCGAATTTGCCGGGCTATCCTGCAAGTCAGCACAATTTCGCCTGGCTGCTGGAATCCCGCAACAAGCGGAGCCTGGCCCTCGATCTCNNNAAGCCGGAAGGCCAGGCGGTGCTGCATCGGCTCGCCGCCGAGGCCGACGTCTTTATCACGAATTTTCCACCCGCCGTGCGCGCCCGGCTCGGGCTGACTTACGCCACGCTAGCACCGCTCAACGAGCGCCTGATCTATGCGTCGTTCACCGGNTACGGCGAAAAAGGCGACGAAGCCAACAAGCCCGGCTTCGACAGCAATGCCTATTGGGCGCGTTCTGGCNTGATGGATCTGGTGCGCGCGGATACCAGCATCGCTCCGGCGCGTTCGGTCGCCGGCATGGGCGATCACCCCTGCGCGATGGCACTGTACGGCGCAATCGTCACCGCGCTGTACAAGCGCGAGCGCACCGGCAAGGGTTCACATGTGAGTTCGAACCTGATGGCCAATGGCATCTGGGCCAACGGGGTGCTCGCCCAGGCCAAATTATGCGGCGCAAAATTCGGCGAGCGACGGCCGCGCGAGCGCGCGCTGAACGCGGTGACCAACCACTATCAGTGTCGCGACGGACGCTGGCTCATCCTGTCGCTGCTCAACGAGGACCGGCAATGGCCGACGCTGGCGCGTTGCCTCGGACGGGAAGATCTGATCGCCGACGCCAGATTCGCCACCAAACCCGACCGTCATGCCCGGTCGCTGGAATTGATCAAGATCTTCGATGAGATTTTTGCCACCAGGGATCTCGCCGAATGGCGCAAGATACTGGACGGCAATGGGCTGGTGTTCGGCGTGATCGGCATTCTCGACGACATCCCCANCGACAGGCAGATGATCGAAAACGATGTGCTGCTGCCGTTCGAGAACGACACCATGCTGACGGTCAACAGCCCGATCTGGATCGACGGCAGCAAAAAGACCCAACCGCGGCATCCACCCGGCCTCGGCGAGCACAGCGATGAGGTGTTGCGCGAGGCCGGCTATGACGAAGGCGCGATCCGGCAGTTGCGGGCCTCGGGCGCGGTGGCGTGAACCACCCCTGATGGCGAGGAGACGCACTCCTGGCAGCGCACTTGCGCTGTCCAGTGCGCCGCCTCGAACCATGAGGAAAGAGGTACTTCCATCCTTCGAGACGCGGCGAAGACGCCGCTGCTCCAGCGATAACGGCGAAGCCGTTACGCGGGGATGAGGAAAAGTCCCGCGTCATTTCAATCCAAAACAAGCCCGCTCTAGTTATTGTGAAGAAGCACCCAGCCGACCGCGGCAAGACCGATGACGACCGCGGCCGCGACCGCCCATCCGCTGACGCGGATGGCGCTGACGGTTTGTCGTGCGCTTTCATTCTGGGCGATCTCGCGGTTGCGCAGCTTGTTTTCCTCGTCCGTGTCGTTCACTGCCTGCCCTCCTCGTGCCCGTCGAGCCCGACCGGTCCGCATCCAGCACCCGGAAGCTAGCCTACTGTGCGAGGGTTGTCATTCCGCACGCGGCCATGCCATTAGGCTGACTGAAGGCGCCGGCGAAGGAGATTGGCATGACGAAAACGACGATGTTCGAGGGGCCTTTCGGCGAGATCGCCGTCCACGAATCGGAAGGTGTGGGGCGACCGATTGTTCTCATCCACGGCAATTCCTGCTCCGCGCGCGCCTTTTCGCGCCAGCTCGAGGGCCCGCTGGGCGCTTCGCACCGTCTCGTCGCGATCGACCTGATGGGACACGGCGGTTCGGCTGACGCCGGCGATCCCGCCGCTTATCTGTTGTCCGGCCATGCGCGCTCGCTCGTTGCCTTGCTGACCTCACGCGGGATTGAGGATTCGATCCTGGCTGGCTGGAGCCTTGGGGGTCATATTCTGCTTGAGGCGGCGCCCGACCTTGCCAAGGCGCGCGGCCTGGCGATCTTCGGCACACCTCCGATCGGATTTCCGCCGGCGATGGACAAAGCCTTCCTGCCCAATCCGGCTATGCAGGCCGGTTTCATGTCGGAAATCACACCCGAGATGGCCAAGGACTACGTCGCTGCGTTCTTCGCGCCGGGATTTGTCGACGTTCCGCCATTTTTCATCGAGGACGTAGTACGCACCGACGGGATCGCGCGGGCGCAAGTGGGTGCGAGCATCGATCCGGCCCTGACCCGCGATGAAGTCGAGATTGCCGCCGCATTGAAGATTCCGCTTGCGGTCTTGCATGGCGCGCGGGAGCAACTTGTCAACGGCGCGTATTTCGACTCGCTGAAGCTTCCCACGCTCTGGCGCGGCGCCACGCAGGTCATCGCTGAGGCCGGTCACGCCCCGCATTGGGAGTGCCCGNAAGAATTCGACGCTCTCCTTCGGGCTTTCGCAGCCGACTGCGNAACCTAGAGCNGGACCGNAACTACCGGCTCTTGACGAAGCACATCCCCACCCGGGAGGCATTGCCGACGACCTGGCAGGCCAGCCCCTCGGCGCAGGTCCAGTTGCGAAAACTGCGGTCATTGTCGGCGGCATCGGGCTTTTGCTGATAGCAATGCGCACCCCAGCCATCGTCATATTCGGTTCCTGCGAGTTCGGTGCTGCCGCGCAATTGCGGGCGGCCGGAAAATCCGCGGGAGTAATCCGGACGCCGGCCGTCGCGCAAGGACATCAAAATATCGCGGCGCCTTATCTGGTCGCCAAAGAAATGCGGCGATGCTGGCACAACCGTCGAATTGGAGGGATGGGTCGCCATCCAGTCGACGCCGGGGAAATGAAAGCCACCGATGCCGCGAGTTTGATGACATCCCGAGCAGGTCACGTCGTTGAGCCGGCGCTCAAAGCCGGCCAGCGACCGGATGTTTTGCAAGTCGACGCCGTTCTCCGACGCCTTCTTCAATGCCGCGACGACGTCGCTCTCCTTGAACACAGGATCGGCATTTGCGTCGTCACCCTGCACCAGGCCGAAGGCGGGCTGCAGGTTTGAGGCGGCAAATCCGGCCGGCGTTGCCGCAATCGCGGCGGTGGCCAGAAATTTCTCCGGGATCAAAATCGTGCCGCGATCCAGTTCGCCGATATGCCTGACATCGAGCAGCCACGCCCGAAAGTCGCGCTTGAGATGATCATCGCTAAGAATCCGCTCGCGATCGATCTGGTTCTCGAGCGGCATCTGCTCGAACATCCGGTTCCGCGCGTTGTAGTGAAACACCTTCAGCAGATAGTCGGTACGGAAATCGCGAGTTGCCGATTTCGGCGCATGCGCGATCTGGAGATTGGTTTCAATGAGATCGATGTTCTCAGGCTCAATCAAATCCAGCGGGCCATCGCTCGACAGCAACTCTTCCGCAAGCCTGGCGCCGGTCAGCGGAGAATCCGCTGTCGCCAGCCAGCGGCGCGCGATCTCCGCGCAGGTGATCGCAGCACCATCGCGGGTGGTCGCGTGATCGGCTTTGGCCTTCAGCACGACGTTGAGCGTCATCGGCAGGCGCGGCGAGGTCGCAGCATCGCCGGTCGCGGCCCCGTCCGTCCGCGTCAAACGATAGATCAGCCTGACCTCGCCGCAATTGGCTTCGGAGAGGTAGGCGCGGTCCATCCGATTGATGATACCGGCCAGCACGAAACGTGAATCGGGGGAATAAAGCAGCGCGCGATCGAACAGTTGAAGGTCGTAGGCGCTGCCAATGCCGATGGTTTCGCCGGGGTGATCGGCACTGTGTCTCGCGACGTATCGCTCGAACTCGTCGCCGAGCGCCTTGCGGACGGGAGCCATCGACGGCAAAGCGAACAACTGACTGTTGGTGATCGGCGCGTCGACCGACCGCATCGGCATCAGGATGCGGCTTAAGCCAAATCTTGCGCGATCGAGTTCGCGCAGGCTGAGCGGGTCGGTGATCGCAGCGCCGCGCTCCAGCAAAGCCGCGCATTGAACCTGGGGCACCGGCAGCACGCTGCCAAGCAAGACAAGGATGAAAACAAGAAATCGCACCCGGCCGTGTCCCGACAAACGCCGCGGCCGCATTGCGCCCGTTCATTCAGGCGGCGGCTTCCATTCGGGAAAATAGCCGAAAAGCGCAGGCGCTGTCTCGCGACATCCGGAAGGCGGCGGGACGGCCCGCTTCACGCTGTGGTGAAGCGGTCGGTCGTCAGCGTGCGACAATCAGGCCTTTGCTGGTCACGACCACCCAGTGGCCGTCCTGGCGTCTGATCGCATCGATCCGGCCGAGACCCGGCACCGGGTCGCCGGCATAGACTTCGAAAATTCCCTGCCGCCCTTCGATCAAGGCGCCGCCATCGGCGACGTCGCGCAGCGACCAGCCTTCTACCGTCGGCAGCCTGGCCACTTCGACCTTGGGCGCAGCTGCCGCTGCGGCGGGCGGAGGCGAAATCGAGCCGGTGGTTTCCTTCGCAGCCACGGCGGCTGCCGCAGCGGCCGGTGGCGTCGCGCGGAGCTTTTCCACGGCTTCGCTGAGCTTGGCGAGTTTGGCGGCGGGTTCAAGTTGCGCCTTCTCGACCTTGTCGAGACGCTCGCTGGTCTTGTTGAACTGGGTCATGCCGAGCTTGGAGGTATGATCGGCACCGACCTTCAGAGCCTGGATATCGGCATCGAGCCGTGCAACCGACGCTTCGAGCGCGTGGTTGGCGACACTCGCCGTGTTATCGCCACCGATTTGCCGGAGGCTCGCGGTCGCCACGGCGCCGCCGAGCGCGCCGGCCACCCCCGCCAGCGCCACCACCGCCGCGAGTGCGCCGAGCCGGCGCTTGCCGAACATTCCCGAGTTCGGCTCGGATTCCGGCGCCGGACCGGCGCCGTTGCGGCTCCAGGAGCGCTCGCCGGCCGACATGATCATGACCCTGCCAGGGATGCGCGGCGCGTCGGCTGTCGGAATTTCAACCTTGGAAGTTTCAGCCTTTTCCGCGTCGGCCTTGCCCGCGAGAACCTTGGGTGGGTCCACCTTGGGCATTTCCTCGGCGGCGCCCTGCTCGGGCACCAGCTTCGGAGATTCGACACTGGTCGATCCTTCGATCGACCCTTCCACCGGTCCTTGCATCGAGGTGGCGACGGGCTCGCCCTGCGCATCCGATGAATTGGGAGCGGCCGGTCCGGCGCCGACGGAACCGGATTCACCGCTGATTGGCTCGGCCTGTTGCTCGCTCACGTCAAAATCTCCAGTAAAGGTTGACCTTTTGGTAACTTTCATTGCTTGCGAAATCGTTACCGGCAGCTGACTTACGAAAATTTTAGGAAGTCATCGAGCCGGGTTTTGACCCCGCCACCGACCGCCGCGGCGGCTCTGACCTGACCCATGCTGCCCTGCGGTATGGTTTTGAAGGCCTCGATGTGTCGTTTGCGTGGCCGGATTTCCCGACTAACATGGCGCGCGGTCCAGCCAGAAGGCGGGGGGCTCCATGACCATTGAAAAATGCATCAATGACTTTGATGTAGGCGACGTCATTTTCGAGGAAGGCTCGAGCGGACGCGAGCTGTTCGTGGTGCTCGAAGGCAAGATCGAGATCGCCAAGATCAGCGGCGCCGGCAAGACCGTCATCGTAACCCTCGGCAAGGGCGAATTCTTCGGAGAGATGGCGGTGATCGACGGCTCATCCCGCTCGGCAACCGCGATCGCGGCGGCGCCTAACACCCGCGTGATGCGGATCAATCACGCGCGCTTCGTCTATCTGGTCAGTCAGCAGCCGGCGTTCGCGCTGATGATCATGGACGCACTCAGCAAACGGCTGCGGGCGTCCAATGCCGTCACCTTCAGGGCGGCCAACCCATGAGCGACCGCAAATCGGGCCCGTTTCCGATTCTCCTGAAAAATGACGTCTGCTCGCTGATCCAGGCGGCGGAGGACGTCTACCAGATCCGTTTCACGAACCGTGCCGCCAACGCCTATCTGGTGCGCGGAAAATCCCGAACCATCATGATCGACGTCGGGCTGTCCTCCAACTTCCCGCATTTGCTGCAATGCCTCGAACATCTCGGCTGCCCGCCGGACAAGATCGACATGGTGATCCTCAGCCACGAACATCTCGATCACATCGGCGCCGCCTATCATTTCGGCGGCCGCACCATTACGGCCGCGCATCGCCTGGCCGCCAACAAGATCATGCTGCGCGACGATTTCTCGATGCTGCGCAAGATGTTCAACGAACCGGATGTGCCGATCAATGTCGATATCTGGCTGGAAGAAGGCAACCTGATCGACCTCGGCAATTTCCGTCTCAGCGTGATGTACACGCCGGGCCACACCTCGGCATGCATCAGCCTGTTCGATCACGACAAGGGACTGCTGTTCGCCGCCGACACGCTGATGCCCGGCGGGGTGATGGGTGGCGTGTTCGGATCGGGCAGCATCAGCGATTACATCCAGTCGCTGGAGCGGCTGAAGGGCCTCAATTCCAGGATATTGTTGTCGGGGCATGGCCGCTTGTCCGACACGCCGCAGGACGATGTCAGAATCGCGATTGCGCGATCGCACGCGCTGTTGTCGGACACCGCCGAACTGTTCGACGCGCTCGATGCGCGGTCGAACTTCGAGCCGATCATGCAATCGGTGCGCGACCTCAACAAGCTCGACGACGCCTGATCATCGCTTGCCGGTTTGACAAATCGGCCCGGGGCCTGTTCAAAAGAACCCAACAAAACACCGACATAAAAACCAGGGAGAGAGCCAGCGATGAAATTCTACGACTCGGTCGGGCCGAATCCGCGCCTTGTCCGCATGTTCATGGCGGAAAAGGACATCTCGATGCCCAAACAGACCGTCGACCTGCGCGGCGGCGAAAATCGCCAGCCCGAGCATCTCAAGCGCAATCCGCATGGCCAGATGCCGACGCTGGAGTTGGATGACGGCAGCTATTTGTCTGAAATCACCGCGATCTGCGAATATCTCGAGGAGAAAAATCCAAATCCGCCGATGATCGGCTCGACACCCGAGCAGCGCGCCGAGTGCCGGATGTGGACCCGCCGCGTCGATCTCAACATCTGCGAGCCGCTGGCCAACGGCTATCGCTTCGGCGAAGCCCTGAAATTCTTCCAGAAGCGGATCCCCTGCGCGCCGGAAGCTTCCCCGGGCCTCAAGATGATCGCGGCGAACCGTCTGCAGTGGCTCGACGGGCAGATGGCGGGCAAGGAATTCCTGTGCGGACCCCGCTTCACGGTGGCGGATATGCTGTTGTACTGCTGGATCGACTTCGGCGGTCAGATCGGCCAGCCGCTGGACCCCGCCAACACCACCATCGCGGCATGGTTTGCCCGCGTCGGTCAGCGGCCGTCGGTGCAGGCTTAGGTGAGGGCACGCTAATTCAACTTCTGTCATTCCGGGATGCGCCTCTCGGCGCAGGCCCGGAATCCATACGCCCTGCAGGGGTTATGGATTCCGGGCTCGTTCGCTTCGCTCACGCCCCGGAATGACAGTCGCTACAGCAATCGAATTTCAAATCACCACCGGCGCATCCGGCAGTTCGTTCGGCCCCCCGGCTTGCGCTGGAAAATACCTGGCCAGTTCGCGCGACACCGCCGCGATCCCTGCGATCACGCCGCCTTCGAAATTCGAGCGCTTGAATTCGGTTTCCATACCAGCGCAGATTTTCTGCCAGCCGGCGGCACCGACTTTCGCGTCGATGCCGCGATCGGCGACGATCTCGACATTGTGGTCGGCGAACAACAGATAGATCAGCACGCCGTTGTTGTGGGCGGTGTCCCAGATGCGCAGTTGCGAAAAAATATCCAGCGCACGCTGACGCGCCGATTGATCGTGGAACAGCGGCGCACCATCCAGTGCGCCTTCCACCACGAAGCGGACCTGTCCGGAATGCGTGGCTTCGCCGGCCTTGATTGCCTGCTCGATCCTAGCCAGCACGGCGGGCGTGAAAATGCGCCGCACCCGCCAGCGATGCTCCAGAAGATGCTTGCCGATGCGCTTGATGCCCATAATCTAATAGCCCCAGACTCTACCAGCCCTACCAGCTTCCCGATGCGCCGCCGCCACCAAAACTGCCGCCGCCGCCGCTGAACCCGCCGCTGTCGCTCGAACTGCCGCCGGAAGATCCGCCCCAGGATGAACCACTGGACCCGCCGGACCATCCGCCTCTACCGCGCGGAGTTGCTGCGGTGATGCTGTCGCTGAACATCGTGAAGATTGATGCGATGACGCCGGCGATCCCCGAAAGGATCAGCGACCCGAAGATGAACCACGCCACAATGCCGATCAGGCCGCCGGTCGCAATTGACCCGAACAGCCGTCCGAACACGCTGCGAAACACGCCGCCGAGGACGAGCACGAGGATGATGGCAAAAGGATTGAACGGATTGAGGAACTGGGTAAGGTCGGAGTTGTCGCCCTGCCGCTGGGGTCGTGGCGGCGGCGCCGGCAACGGCTCGCCGTCGATCACCCCGATGATCCGCTCCACACCAGCGGAAATTCCGCCGGCAAAATCCCCGCTCTTGAATTTCGGGGTGATGATCTCGTCGATGATACGTTTCGACGTGACGTCGTTGAGCGCGCCTTCGAGACCATAGCCGACCTCGATCCGCAGCTTGCGATCGTTCTTGGCGACGACGAGCAGCGCACCGTCGTCGACCTTCTTGCGCCCGATCTTCCAGGCCTCCGCGACCCGGATCGAATATTGCTCGATGGTTTCAGGCTCGGTGGTCGGCACGATCAGCACCGCGATCTGGCTGCCTTTCCTGAGCTCGAGCGCCTTAAGGGTTTGCGTCAGCGCGGCGACATCACCCGCGCTGAGCGTCCCGGTCTGGTCGACCACCCGCCCGGTGAGCGGCGGCACCGCGACGTCTGCCCAGGCAGCAAAAGCCCAGCACAGCAGCAGCGCAAGAATGGAGGTTCTTGCAGCATTCATCGTGGCACAACCCGTGCAGCGGTTCCGACGTTCGCCAGCATTAGCGGCACCTCTGATGCGAACCCGGTCGTCAAACTACTTCGCAGGGGCGGCCGGCGGCGGGTTGAAATCCACTTTCGGCGCGGTGGAGATTTCCTTTTCGTTCTCGACCGAGAAATTCGCCTTCGGCTTGTATCCGAACGCCATCGCCGTCAGGTTGGTCGGGAACGAGCGGATCGTCACATTGTAGTCCTGCACCGTCTTGATATAGCGATTGCGCGCCACCGTGATGCGATTTTCAGTGCCCTCCAGTTGCGCCATCAGGTCGCGAAACAGCGCGTCGGATTTGAGCTGCGGGTAGTTCTCGGTCACCACAAGTAGTTTTGATAGCGCGCTGGTGAGTTCACCTTGCGCGGCCTGGAATTTCGCGAATGCACCGGGATCGTTGACGAGTTCCGGCGTCGCCTGGATGCTGCCGACCTTGGCGCGGGCATTGGTGACGCCGAGCAGCACGTCCTTTTCCTGCTGCGCAAACCCCTTCACCGAATTGACGAGGTTGGGCACCAGATCGGCGCGGCGCTGGTACTGGTTCAAGACCTCGGACCAGCTCGACTTGACCTGCTCGTCATTGGTCTGGATCGTGTTGTAACCGCAATTGGTGAGGCTCAACGTCGCCAGCGCCGCCAGCACGGTCCATAATCTGCGCATCGAAATCTCCCGTTACGATTTTTCGCGAAACATCCGCAAGGTATCAGAACGTTTCAGCCAGGTAAGCCGTCGAAAGGCCGCTTCGGCGGTTATTTTGCCGCGGATGGGTCTTGCCTATCTTTCGCTGAAATAGTCAACATGACCACCCCGATCATGCGAGGACCAATGACCGCATTTGAAACCATCATCGTGGAACGGCCGGACCCGCGCATCGCGCGGATCGTGATGAACCGGCCTGAGGCGCGTAACGCGCAAAACCTGCAGATGACCTACGACCTCAACGCTGCGTTCGATGATGCGGTGCAGGACGACGCGGTCAAGGTCATCATCCTGGCCGGCAGCGGTCCGCATTTCTCGGCCGGGCACGACCTGCGGCCCACGGCCAAGAATGCGGCCGGTGTCGATTTTCCGCCGATCGGACACTGGGGCGGCTTCGCGGAGGCCAACGCCCATGGCCGCTTTGCGCGCGAGCAGGAGATCTATCTGCAGATCACGCGGCGCTGGCGCAATCTCGCAAAGCCGACCATCGCCGAAATCCATGGCAAATGCATCGCCGGCGGATTGATGCTGGCGTGGGCCTGCGATTTGATCGTCGCCAGCAGCGACGCGGAATTCTGCGATCCCACGGTCACCATGGGTGTTTGCGGCCACGAATGGTTCGTTCATCCCTAGGAGCTCGGCCCGCGCAAGGCCAAGGAATTCCTGTTCACCGCGGATGTCTGGAGCGCGGAGGAAGCGCATCGGCTCGGCATGGTCAATCATGTCGTGCCGCGAGGCGAACTCTCCGCCTTCGTGATGGCGCTGGCGCAAAAGATCGCCGCAAAACCATCCTTCGCGCTGAAGATGACCAAGGAAGCCGTCAACCGGTCGATCGATGTGATGGGCCAGCCGGCCGCGATCGATCAGGCGTTCGGGCTGCATCAGCTATGTCACGCGCATAATCTGCAGGAATTCGGCATGGTCGTCGATCCCGCCGGCCTTCATCCTTCCGTCAAAAAAACCGCCGTTGTGAAGTAATTCAGATGGACCTGACCCTGAGCGACGAGCAGCGCCTGCTGCGCGAAAGCGTCGACCGCTTCATTGCCGAAACTTACGACGCCGATCACCGCCGCCGCGTCGCGGCCGATCCGCTCGGCTTCAGTCCCGAGATCTGGAAAAAATTCGCCGAGCTCGGCTGGCTGGCGCTGCCGATCGATGAAGCCCATGGCGGACTTGGCGGCGGCGCGATCGAGACCGGCATCCTGATGGAAGCATTTGGGCGCGGGCTGGTCACCGAGCCCTATCTGTCGACCGTGGTGATCGGCGCCGGGCTGATATCGGAATGCGGCAGCGATGCGCAGAAGCAGGCCATTCTTCCTGAAATCGCCGACGGCTCCTTGCGTCTGGCGTTCGCGCATTCGGAGCGGGCCGCGCGTTTCGATCTCGCCAAGGTCGACACCAAGGCAAGACGAACACCCGACGGCTGGCGCCTCGACGGCCACAAGACCGCGGTGCTGGACGGCAACGCCGCGGCTCAAATCATTGTCTCGGCCCGGCTCGCCAATGAGGATGGCGCGTTGGGCAAGCTTTGCCTGTTTCTGGTGCCGTCAGGCATCGCCGGTCTCGGCTTGCGGGATTATCCGCGGCTCGGCGGCGGCCGCGCCTGCAACCTTGATCTGGCCGGCGTTCAGCTGGCCGCCGACGCGCTGCTCGGCGACGGCAGCGACGCGTTGCCGAAAATCGAATGCGTGGTCGACCGCGCGCTGGCCGCGCTCTGCGCCGAAGCTGTCGGCATCATGCAAATCATGCTCGACACGACGCTCGACTATACTAAAATCCGCAAGCAATTCGGCCGGCCGCTGGCCGCCAACCAGGTGATCCGTCATCGCCTTGCCGACATGGCGATGCAATGCGACGAGGCGCGGTCGATAGCGCTGCGCGCCGCACTGATGGCCGACGCCGAACCGGNCGCGCGCGGGCGCGCCGCGTCCGGCGCCAAGGCCAAGATCGGAAAATGCGCGCGCTTCGTCGCCGAGCAATCGGTCCAGCTTCACGGCGCCATGGGCGTCACCGAAGAACTCGACATCGGCTCCTACTTCAAGCGGCTGCTCGCCTTCGATACCCTGTTCGGCGGCAGCGCCCATCACTATCGCCGCCACGCCGCGTTGGGCGGTCGGCCGGTGCAAACCTGAGCGGAGCGCAACATGGACCTTACCTTCAGTGCCGAAGAGCGCGCCTTCGAGAAAGAAGTCCGCGACTTCATCGCCGCAAACCTGCCGGCGGAGATGAAGCACGCGCAGTCGTTGACGCCTTCGGTGTTCTCCGACCCGGACATCGGCATCGCCTGGCAGAAATCGCTGCACAAAAGAGGCTGGGGCGCGCCAGGATGGCCGGTGGAACATGGCGGACCTGACTGGACCTCGGCGCAGCGCTGGATTTTCGAGGCCGAATGCGCCCGCGCCGGCGTGCCGAGCGTCAACGTCATGGGCGTCAAGATGGTCGGCCCCGTCATCATCGGCTTTGGCTCGCCGGAGCAGAAGAATTTTTATCTGCCGCGGATTCTTTCCGGCGACGATTATTGGTGCCAAGGCTATTCCGAACCCGGTTCCGGCTCCGACCTCGCCTCGCTGAAGACCCGCGCGGTCCGCGACGGCGACGACTACATCATCAACGGCACCAAGATCTGGACCACGCATGCCCATCACGCCAACCGCATGTTCGCACTGGTGCGCACCAGCGACACCGAGCGCCAGCAGGACGGCATCAGCTTCATCCTGATCGACATGAAAAGCCCGGGCATCACGACAAGGCCGATCCTGACCATCGGCGGCGACCACGAGGTCAACCAGGTGTTCTTCGACGACGTGCGCGTGCCCCTCGCCAACCGCGTCGGCGAGGAAGGCAAGGGCTGGACCTACGGCAAATATCTGCTCGAATTCGAGCGCGGCTCCGGCATCGCCTCGGCCAAGCTGCGCGAGGCGCTCAAGACGGTTTCGGATCTCGCCGAATCGGACGCCACCGGCCGCGCCATCGATGATCCCGATATCTCCTTGCAGATGTCCGAGATCGAGGTCGACATCGATACCCTGGAGATGACCGAACTAAGAGTGCTGTCGGCGCTGCAGACCGGACAGAATCCCGGCGCGGTGTCATCGCTGTTGAAGTTACGTGTCAGCGAAATCCGTCAGGCCGTGACCCGGCTCGCCGTCGAGGTGATCGGCAATGACGGCCTGTATGTCGAGCCGATGCGACCGTTCTACAAGCTCAACGAGGCGCCGGGGATACCGGAACAGATGTTGCCGGTGGTGCCGGAATATCTCAACGGCCGCGCCTATACGATCTTCGGCGGCTCGTCGGAGATCCAGCGCGACATCGTCGCCAAGATGGTGCTGGGGCTGTAGGATTTTAGACCGTCATTCCGGGATGCGCCTCTTGGCGCAGGCCCGGAATCCATAGCCGGGGTCGTGGTTATGGATTCCGGGCTCGCTCGCTTCGCTCGCGCCCCGGAATGACGAGGCTGCTCAAAAAATGCCTCGTCACACCCTCGCTGCTTTCGCTTCCCGGATCGCCTGCCAGACTTTCAACGGCGACAACGGCGTGTTGAGCGTCTTGATGCCGAGTTCACTCAAGGCATCCATCACGCCATTGGCGATGCAAGGCGGACCGCCGATCGCGCCGGATTCGCCGCAGCCCTTGGCGCCCAGCGGATTGGTGCGGCAAGGCGCGGAATCATCCAGCGTGACCTCGATCGGCGGAATATCGTCGGCGCGCGGCACGCAGTAGTCCTGATAGCTCGCGGTCAGCAACTGCCCTTCGGCGTCGTAGGACACGCCCTCGTACAGCGCCTGGCCGATGCCTTGCGCGACGCCGCCATGAACCTGTCCTGTCACCAGCATCGGATTGACCGCGACCCCGACGTCGTCGACCGTGGTGTAGCGCACCACCTTGCTGACGCCGGTCTCCGGATCGATCTCGACTTCGCAGATATGGGTGCCGTTCGGCCAGCTCGGCCCGTCGACTTCGCCCTCGCTGTCCACGCTGAGACGCGCGCCGGTTTCCTTCCGCGCGAGCTCGAACAGGCCGATCCGCTTGTCGGTGCCGACCACCGTGAGCCAGCCGTCGCGATATTCGATATCCTCGACCGCGGCTTCGAGCAGGTTCGAGGCCTTCTCGCGCGCTTTCGCGATCAGGTCGTTGGTGGAGACCGCGACCGCGGTGCCGCCGACGAACAGCGAGCGCGAACCGACGCTGCCGAATCCGGTGGCCAAGTCAGTGTCGCCCTGCACCACATCGATTTGATCGATGGAGATGCCGAGCGACGCCGCCACCATCTGCGAATAGGTGGTTTGCAGCCCCTGCCCCATCGCCTGAGTACCCGAATGCAGAATGATGCGCCCTTCGGCAGTGGCATGCAGGCTGACTTTTTCGGTATGCGCCCGCCCGCCGGTCCATTCGATGTAGCTGGTCAGGCCGCGGCCGTAGAGCAGGCCTTTCTTTTTGGCCGCCTTCTTGCGCGCGGCAAAGCCGTCCCAGTCCGCCAGTTTGGAGGCGCGCTCCAGCATGTGCGCGAACGCGCCGCTGTCGTAAACCTGACCCACCGCGTTGGTGTAGGGCAGTTGCGCGGGTTTGATGTAGTTCACTTTGCGAATGGCGCGCGGGTCCATCCCGATCTGGCGCGCGGCGGCATCCATCAGCCGCTCGACGATGAAAACGCCTTCCGGCCGGCCCGCGCCGCGATAGGCGCCGACCGGGGCAGTGTTGGTCATGACCGCCTTGATCTCGTAGTGAACCAGCGGAAGATCGTAGACGCCGGACTGCACGAACGGACCGAGCACCAGCGGAATGATGGCGCCGGTGCCGCTCAGATAGGCGCCGGTGCCGCCGACCGAGCGCACGCGATAGGCCTGCACGCGGCCCTTGGCGTCGAGCGCGAATTCGCCGGTCGATGTCAGGTCGCGGCCGTGGGTACCGCCGACGAACTCATCGGTGCGGTCGCCGCGCCAGCGCACCTTGCGCCCGAGCTTGACGGCGGCATAGGCCACGATGCCGTCTTCCGGATAGAGGCTGGTCTTCTGGCCGAAGCCGCCGCCGATATCGCCGACCAGCACGCGGACACTTTCCTTCGGCCGCTTCAGCACGGCTTCAGCAAGCAGGTCGCGGGTCGAGCCCGGCGTCTGCGACTGCGTGTGCAGGATCAGCCGCCCGGATTTCTTGTCGACCTCGGCGATGGTGCTGCGCGGCTCCATCGCGGAAGGGACCAGCCGCTGGCTGACGAGATCGAGCGAGACGATATGGGCGGCCTTGGCGAAGGCCGCTTCGACCGCGGCGGCGTCGCCATAGCTCATGACGGCCGCGATGTTGTCGGGTGCCCCGGCCCANACCACGGGNGCGCCGGGCTTGGTCGCCAGAAGCGGATCGACCACCGACGCCAGCACGTCATATTCGACCGAGATGGCCTCGGCCGCGGTCTGCGCCGCGACCCGCGACGTCGCCACAACCGCGGCGACCGGTTCGCCGGCAAAGCGCACGAGTTCATGCGCCAGGAGCCGGCGCGGCGGCGCCGTCATCGGCGAGCCGTCGGGCCGCGGAAACACCAGCAGCGTCGGAAGGGTGCCGATGTCGTCGGCGATCAGATCCGCGCCGGTATAGACGGCTTCGACACCCGGCATGCCGGCCGCTTCCTTGATATCGACCGACGCAATCCTGGCATGGGCATGGGGCGAGCGCAGCACATGCAGCCACAGCGCGCCGTCTTCCGGCTTGTCGTCGATGAACTGCCCCTTCCCGGTGAGCAGCCGCTGGTCTTCAAGACGCTTGACCGGCTGGCCCGCACCGAAACGCATATTGCCGGGAAGAATATTCATCGAATTGTCCTTCAAGTCGCTTTGTTGGATTGGTTCTAGCGGATGAGCAAGGAGCAGGCCAACTCATCAATCCCGTCATTCCGGGCGCGCAAAGCGCGAGCCCGGAATCCATAACCACGACAGGGATTATCGATTCCGGGCCTGCGCCAAGTGGCGCATCCCGGAATGACGAAGTGGGGACTATCAACGCAGCACGCAAGCGGTCACCCGATATCCCGCAACACCGCCTCAACCGCTTTGCGCTCATTCGCCGTCAAGGCCGCCCGGGGTGCGGCGGGATCGCCCGGGTGGGATCACGGTGCCGGTGCATGGGCCTTGCGCGATCACATCGGCGCCGTCGGCGCGAGCGAAGCATTGATTCGAATAGGTTCTGAGAACGCCGTTGATGCGCCCGCATACCGGCGCATATTGCTCGGTGCAGACGGTCGGGCGGCGCGCGCCATCCTGCTTCGGCGAAAGCTGTGCCGTCACGGCCCCGCTGACCGGATATGAAGCGCGGGCCGGAATCGTCGAGAGCGGAGATGCCGGAGCGATAAGGGCGGCCAGCATGGCGGTGCTTGCGAAGATCATGGCGAACACTCCAGATGTGCAAGATTGCTTGGTTGCTAGTCAAGATTTGCCTGGTTGCTAGCTGGTGAGAAAGACGGGCGCGGCGATGGTCGGGGGCGATCCGATCGCTGCGCCCGTTGTCGGTTGCCGTCACGGGGCCGGACCTCGCCGGACAGTCTTATTTCTTCTTGGGCGGTGCAGCGGGAGGCGAGGTGACGGTCGTGGTGGAGACTGGCGCGGAGGGAGGGGTCGGCGGCGGAGGCGGCAGGGTCAGTCCCTGCTGATTGACGAATTTCTCGACCCTGTCCTTCGGTCCCCCCGGCCCGTTGTGCTGAGCGGCGGTCTGCGCCCACGCAAGGGAGATGTTGAGCCCGAGCATTACGGCGGCGAAAACAAGAAACAGAGTGGTTGATTTCACAGGCATGATGTCCCTCGTATTGGTTGGTGGCGACATTTGGTTGCGACNTGGAGTCCGGCCGNTTCAGCCCGACAATGACTTTGACGGACGCGGTCGAACTTTTGCGCAATATTTTTTTTCGAGGGCCCTTGAAACGGAGGACTACTTCATCCCGGTGGGCGCAGCTGGCCGCGCCGCCGGCACAGCGGCTGGGGCGGACATCGTAGCGGCCGGACGACTTCCAAACATCGGCCCAGAGTGGTCAGCCTGGACCGACCCTTGACCCGGCGCGCGGCCTGCCTGCGCCGCCCCTACCTTGCCTGCGGCCTCGGCACCGGCGCGGGCACTCGCAGCCTGCCGCGCCGCTTCGGCCTGCTGGCGGGCGTCAATCGCTTTGTTTTCTTCGTTCGGACGGTCGGCGAACTGATGGTCAGGCGTGGGGCTGCAATTGGTCGCGGCGGAAGCGTTCGCCTTGGGTGCTCCAGCTGGCGCGCCGGTTTCCGTGTTCACGGCCTCGCTAGCCTTATTGCCCGGCCTGCACGGCTCCGTCGATGCTATGGCCGGCCTCGGCGGTGCGGGAGCATCGGCAAGAGACCGTCGCACCGTGGCTTTCTCGGCCATCGGTGCTGCCGAGCCGCGGACAGATGAATCAGTCTCCAACCGATAAACCGACCAAGATGCCACGCCCGCAACCATTAGCACCGTGCATGCCGCCGCCATTCGCCAGGTCCGCGCCGACCAGGCGCCGCCAGGAATCCACCGCCAGAGTGCCGAAATCCCGACGCCTTGCCTCGGCGCCAAACCCGTCGCGGCCGCGCGATCGGCCTCAAGCATTTCTTCGACCAGATGGGAGGGAGCCGTCTGCGGTGATTGCTCGATCGCATCGACGAAGGCGAGCGCCGATCCTGCATCCAGGCGGGCNGCGGCCGAGCGGAGCGTCGCTTCGGCGACGATCCGGCGCGCNGGCTCGGCGTCCGAACCTGAAAGCAGTGCAGCAAGCGCCGCGGTATACCGGTCGGCGTCCGCCAAGGTGTCCGGCCCACGGCGGGTTGACGCATTGCCTGCCTGCGACAGAGCCTTTGCGGCCTCGCGGCAAAACGCCTGAAGTTCCGCAGGGGAATCGGCCTGGCAGTCCTCCAGCGGGCGCTCACACAGCGCCTCAATCAGGTCGATAATTTCGCTCTTTTCCAACGTCTGACACTCCTTACCATCCATTAGACGGACAGCTTCCATTTTTTGACCGCGTCCGCGCCACCGATTTCTTCGCGCAGCTGTTTTTTGACCTTTTGAGCTAGCTTATGAACGTTCTCGACCGGAAGGCCGATGAGACGGGCAATTTCCCGTGCCGGCTGACCGCTCAACGCCAACTCCAGATATAGGCGCTCGGTGGCGTCGAGCCGAGGGAGCGCGTGCTGCAGAGCCGCCAGTGCCTGTTCCAACAGACCAGCCGCCTGCTCCTCGAGCAGCTTTTCCTCCGGCGTCGGCACCGCGAAGTCCTCAGCACCGCCGGCAAGCACACCCGCGTCTGCCGCGGAGATGTCGATCGTCTGGCCGCCGTGCCCTTCCGCATGGTAACCGAGCGGAAGCGCAGTTCGGACGCGAGCTAAGGCCTCGGCGACGTCGGCGACGGTAAATTGTGTCTCGGCGCTCGGCAGGCGGGCAAGCAGGACGGGTGGATCGGATGAGAGCCGCTCCCAGTAATGCAGTCGGAATACCGATTGATCGAGCGTCGATAGCCGCTGGATCGCAGCCGGAAGACGCCGGCGCGGCAAGATGGTTCGTACGTAATCGATGACCAGGTTCTCGATGACATGCAGGATGAAGCCTGACGGGCTGCCACGGCCCGAATAAGCGCGCAGGCGCCGCAAATCGTGCTTTAGCAGCGCCTCGCAGACGGACTGGTAAGCGTCCTCGCGGTTTGGCTGGTGATCTTTGCCAGGCAGATTACGCAAGATGATGCGCCGCATGTCGTCGGCAAAGAACGCCTCAAAGGCACGCCATCCGGCGTCGGCGTTGAGCGCCAGAAGCTTGACCACCCGTTCCGACAACAGGTCGCGCACCACGAGTGCGGTATAGATGCGGACCCGCGCCCGCCCGTCAAAGCCCTTCAGCCGCGCAAAACCGTCGGCGCGAAGTGAAGCCATGACGTCGCGAAACGCCGATTCCGTCTCGGCCCGGTCTTGGGTGACGCGCAAGCAAGCGGTCCACACGAGGTCGGCAAGAGCCCGGGTTAGCGTGGCCGCCGCGCCGGCGCCGCCCCGCAGGGCGGCCGTCAGAAGCTCGCGTTCTGGATCGGCATGTGCGGTCACGGTTTCCCCACCTCGTCCGGCGCTCCCAATGACAGGCAAACGCGGCAAGATTTCAAGTCCTCTTCTCCGTTTTGGCGGACCCGGCAAAAAACCTTCCCTGTCCGTCTAACGCTTCAGCGACCCGACAACGGCTCGCCTGACCCTGCGACGAAGGAGCGTCCAATGCCCGGCAAATGGAAGATTCTGGCGATTCTGCTCTCACTCTGCCTGCCGCAATGCGGCGGAGCCCACGCCGAGACCGACAATCCGGAGGGTTACCGCCTCTCCGATCCGGTGGTCCACGGTAACCTCGCGATCTACTTTGTATTCGGTAAATCCCGCAGCGGACCCGTTCCGCTTACCTTGCAGGAGGCACTGGCCAGGAAGGTCATCACGGTGCGCGAGACGGGCCAGGTTAACGAGCTTCAGGTCGAAAACACCGGTGCGGACGAAGTCTTCATTCAGTCGGGTGACATCGTGAAAGGTGGACAGCAGGATCGCGTGCTGAGCGTCAGCATGCTGCTGCCGCCTCACTCGGGCGCGATACCTATCGACTCGTTTTGCGTCGAAAGTGACCGCTGGTCGGCGCGGGGCGTCGAAGACGCGCGGACGTTCTCAAGTGCGACCGCCGCGTTGCCGTCCCGTTCGGCCAAGCTGGCGATCGCCAGCGGATTGACGAAACCGCCAGGCGACGGTTCGGTCGGCACACGCCAGCAGGAAGTTTGGAAGAGCGTCGCACAGATCCAGCAGAAGCTATCTGCAAATCTGGGCTCACCGGTTGCGGCGCCACGATCGCGGACCAGCCTGCAGCTGACGCTTGAGGACAGCCATCTTGCCGGCGAACAGGCCGAATATGTCGCGACCCTGCAGCCAAAGGGTGAGCAGAGTGATGAGATCGTCGGCTATGTGTTTGCGGTGAACGGCAGGATAAATAGCGCCGACATCTATCCATCCAACGGATTGTTCCGGAAGATGTGGCCGAAGCTGTTGCGCGCCAGCGTCACCGAGGCGATCGGCGAGCGCACCGCGGACAGCACGCCGGCTCCGCCGACCGCAGCGGTGTCCGGCTTCATCGGCTCCGCAGACAATGGCCGCGCGGTCGAAACCAAGGCGGGCGAGCGGGCGAGCGTACGCATGCGCGATAGCACCAGAGCAATGGTCCTGGAATCTCGACCCGCGAATGCTCCGGCAGCAGGCTGGGTTTATCGCAATTATCTCGCCAAGTGATGCGTGCGGATGGGCCTGAACCAATGGTCGCGCCGAAGCAGGGATGTCGTCTTGCCCGGCGCGTCGCAGAAAACCGGCCGCAAACCCGGCAAAGTCAAAAATATGAGCCGTGCAGGCCGTTCAGGATAAGCGGAATCAAGGGGAGCAGGCTGATGCCGATGTTCCACGGCAGGCAGCTTTTGATGGTATCAAAATCCGATGGGCGGAGCGTTGCCCCTCTTCCCGCTCTGTAGCTATATTCACTGAACGCCAGTCTCGACAAATTATATGCAGTCGCACCTGGTCCAAGGATCAAATACAGGATCGCGATAACCAGCCCGCCCGCCCCAGCGGCGCCGAACGTCGATCCAACCGCTCCCATTTTTGATTTCTCCCATCCTTTATCGCTCGACGGTCTTGCGAACGATAAGGCTCGACGTCAACGGTAGCAAACTCGAACGTTCCGCGAACTGACAAGTAGGCGTTATCCCCACCACGTCCGAATCTCGCGCTGATCATGTCGCGATTCCGGGTTCGCTCGGAGCCTGTCCTCGGGCCGCGCTTTGCGCGGACCCGGTGGAGCGCCCCGGAATGACGGTGCTACCCGATCTCCCGCAACACCGTTTCGACCGCCTGCCGCTCATCCGCGGTCAATGCGGCCTGGGGCGCGACGGGATCGCCGACCGCGTAGCCCTGGATCGCCAGTCCGGCCTTGATGCACGCGGCCAGATTGTAACGCGCGAAGGCTTCGTTGAGGCGCCATAGCCGCCGCTGCAACGCCAGCGCCTCGTCCCAGCGCGCAGCTTTGCAAAGATTGTACAGCTCGACGCTCTGGCGCGGGATCAAACAGGCCGGTCCCGCCATCCATCCCACCCCGCCGATCAGCATCACGGCAGCCGGAATATGCGCGGACGCCGAGAACACTTTGATGGCGTCGCCGCAGCGGTTCATGATCGACAGCAGCCGACCGGTATTGGTCGAGGCATCCTTGATGTAATTGATGCGCGGATGCGTGGCGAGCCGCGCGATGACATCGAGAGTCAGGTCAGCGCGCTGAAATTGCGGATTGGTGTAGATCACCACGGGAAGTTCGACCGCATCCGCGATGGCGCGAAAATAGGATTCGATCTGCGCGTCGGAAAGCGGGAAATACGCCTCCAGGATCGCCAGGATGCCGTCGGCGCCGAGCTGCTGACAGGCCTTTGCCTGCGCCACCGCATCTGAAGTCGAGGTCGAAGCGACGCCGGCGACGACTGGCACGCGCCCCCTGGCCGCCTCGATCGTGGTCCGCACCACCGCCGCGCGCTGCGCGTTATTCAGATAGGCGAATTCGCCGGTCGAGCCGAGCGGCGTCAGCCCATGCACGCCGCTTGCGATGAGATCGTCGCAGAGCCGGCCGAGCACGTCGCTGCGGATTTGCCCGGAGGCATCGACCGGCGACACCAGATAGGGAAAGACGCCGTGGAAATCAGGCATGATCTCTCCTGCCGCCATTAGGCCCATTCGGATTAGTACCCTTGCTGCGCTTCGATCATCCCGCTCAGGTCTATCGCTGATATAGCATCCCTTCGCCGAGTTCAGGCCGCCGTCTCGAATCCGAAACCGTCATCGCCGAGACACTTCTGCAGTTGCGCGATGCGCCGCCGAATGAGGGAAGCGGTGTCGTTCGGCCCGGGAATAAAGACAGGCTTGCCGTCACGACCGAACCGAAAGACCACGTCGCTGGCGTCCACGCTCACGTCACCGAATATCCGCTCTACCGCTGCGAAGTCCCGGTGCGGCGCGAAACCGATCGATTGCGACCACGCGGCAAGATCGCACAGCAGCTTGCGGGCGTCGCTCGGAACGATCGAGACCAGAGGCGACCCGGCATCCGTCGCGTTCACGTACATCGCGAAAACCTCACTATCGACCGATTCGAACATCACATCCTTGATGCCCAGACAGAACACGTCGATCAGGAACGAACTTAGCGCGAGGTGATGAGGCGTGGCGCCACGCGCCACAACCAGCGTCCCTATGCCAAGGTCGAATACGGCTTCAGTGAGGAAGCAGTGCTGAATGGGCGCATGAGCAGCCCGGAGCACACGGGCGGGGAGACTTGTCTCCAATACCTCGGCCCGCCGCTTCTGCGTCACCACCTGCTTCCGCCGCTGCGCTTTCCCGGCGCGTTTCAACGCTATGTTCGTTGCCATGGCCCACTCCCTGAGTGATTCGGAATTCCTCCATGATACAACTGAAGAATCCGCTTGGTAGAGTGGCGGCGTATCAAATATTCTGGGGACAAGGCCCTGATCGAAATTGCAAGCGGCGCGTCCGCATGGCGAGTTTATCATGATCTCAACAAGCCTCAGCCCGGATGCAATGAGCCTTTCAGCCGACGCCTTGTACAAGATGTCCGACGTGGAATTGCTGGCGGCTTATGTCGAAGCTCGGCGACAATTCGTGGAAAAGAAGTTCACGCGCGATACGCATCGGGCGCGCCTGGAGTGGATCAAGGCCAAAATGTTCATCAGCAGCTCCGGAGGGGTCACCGAGCGCAACATGGCCATCGACGTCTCGGAGGAGATTGCCCGCAAGGGTCAGGAATTGCGCGAGATGGCGCGCGACCTCGATCTGCTCAAGGTCGACGTTGACATCATCGCGATCGTCATTCGATCCTGCGGCGCGTCGGCGTCGACGGGCGTGCAAGACGAAGACCCGAGTGAGGGCGATCATCCCGAGCGCGAAGGCCCTTGAGCTGCCTCGTTCGACGGAGGGCGAAGGAACAGACTGCCATTTGCAGTTCGAGTTGCGTCATCGCCGAGAAGAAATCGGCGTAAAACAGCACGGTGGCGCGCCACCCAGAATAAAACTGCGAACCCTTACGTTATTGAAATTGCTTTGTAATGCAAATCAACTCAGACCTATGGTCACTGCCGATCTCGCAATTGGGGCCGATCGAACGTGATTACTCTGCAGGGGACGAACGGGCTTGTGGTCGGCAGGGCTGACCAACGTCCGCCTTTGAGTGCATTCCGGATTCAGGTCAGACATCACGCTAAATTCGAGTCGGGCCAGGAGCAGACATGGCGGCGTCGGAACACGCCTTCGTGCAACGAGGTAACGGACGATTCAGCAAGGCGACCGAACAGCCGACTCCGATGTCCAGGGATAAGTTAAATTCCTTGAAGTTGAGCCTGTTGCGTCCAGCGCGTTGGGAGGGAGCTCAGCCTTGAACACATGCTTTCGTCTGCTCGCTAGTGCGGCCATCCTGCTTGCGGCGACGCACGCCGCTCTTGGACAATCCTCCGCGTCGTTGCCCGGCACTATTGGCTCGGAGGCAGAAGGCGATACGCTAGAAAAGCAGTCCCGCAAGAACGGCGACATGCTCATTCCCACCTGCAGGTTCGAAGGCGCCCGATGCGGCTTTATCGACCGAAACGGCAACACTATCATCGCGCCACAATTTGATTGGGTCGATCTGTTTGTCGCGGGGCGCGCGCTGGTCAAGAGCGATGGAAAATATGGCGCAATCGATACTACCGGTCGTTTCGCGATTACTCCGGCTTACGATTTGATGAGTAGATTCGATCGCGGCCTGGCAGTCGTCCTCGTCGGAGATCGACTGGGCGTTGTCGACCAGAATGGTCAACGGGTTGTGCCGGCGGAGCATGGGTTGATCGTCCGTATTTCGGACAGCGCCTTCCTGGTCGCGGAACCGCCCTATACCCATGCGGGCAGACAGCTCAGTTCGCTTGGCGATCGTGTCAGTCGCTCGCTCCCTTATGCGTACGGCAAGCGATGGGGCATCGTCGCCAGCGGCGGGGCTTGGATCGTGCCGCCAAAATTCGCGAAGGTGAGCGCCCTGTCGGACGACCTGAACGGACTCTTCTGGGCAGCGGATTCTGCAAACGCGAGCGCCCGGTGGCAGTTGATGAACCCGGATGGAGCCCCCGTTAGCAAAGACCTGTTCGATCATGTGCAGCAAGTTCAGCCCGACCGAGATCGCGCCATCGTGCAACGCGGTGGCCGCTGGGGCGCGATCAATGGCAGGGGAGAGATCGTCGTTGATTTGAAATTCGACTGGCTGGGCTACTTCCGCGACGGCTGGGCTCCATATCGGCTGGCGAGACGTGAGGGGCGGATTGACGTGGACGGAAACGTCCTCTCGGATATGGTGGCCCAACCCTCGAGTCGAAACCCAAACACCAAGCTTGGCGCCGTCGTCAACGGCGAGTCGCTGTACACCGATCAGGCTGGTACCCAGTTGGTGGGGACCGATCATCCGAAGTGCTCGGACGGCCGTCACCTTCGCTTCGCGCAGGGTCGCTGGACGATCATGACGGCCGACGACCGGCCGGCGCCCGACATCGGGTTCGAGTATGTTGACCTCGCGTGCAATGCTCCCTCGATCGTCGAGCACGACGGCAAATGGGGTTTCATCTCGCTCGAGGGCGAACTTCTGGCGAACCACTATTTTGACCGTGCTGATGCGTTTCACGACGGGATCGCAACGATCGTTTATGCTGGACTTTGGGCCGTCATCGGCGAAGACGGATCGGTCCTGCTCGGACCGCTGAAGCTCGCGAGAGGCGTTATGACCAGCGGCACCGGGGTATACAGCATCGAATTCGAGGAGGGCTACAGGACTCTCGACAAGGCTCTGGTCGCCGAACTGGCACGAAATCCCAATGTCTTGACACGCCGTCTTGCGCCGCGCTTTCCCTGGTCTGAAGGGCTTGCTGGGCAGCTCGACGAGACGACCAGCAAGTGGGGCTTTGTCGACTCAGCGGGAAAATTCGTCATAGCCCCGCAATTCGATGCGGTGGGCAGCTTCAACAACGGCACCGCCTGGGCGGCATTTCCCGATCGCCGTGAATGGTGCCTGATTGACAAGGTGGGGCACATCAAGCCAGGCACCCAGTGTCAATGCGACCAACCAGTCGCGATCGTCGAGCGCATCGGGCACCTGCCGCCCGACTTCGTCTGTTACGATTATGGCATTCGCATTGTTCGCGGCAGTCCTGTGATCCGCGGAATGGCGAACTAACATCGGTCACAAATTGTGCCAACGGCATATGTTGGTGAGTCCGCCTGACCAGCGTCGTACAATGTCGTCGAACATCGTGGAATATCGCCGCTTGGCGCGCCACCCAGAATAAAACTGCGAACTCTTATGTGATTGAAATTATTATATAATTATAATAAGCGCGCAACCCGACTAAAGGGGGCTTGGCCAATCGCCTCACTCATATTAGGTTACATGTAACCGATCCCGGAGAATTGCCATGGCGTCTGCACCAAAGCCGAAGCCCTCGCGTGTGAAAGTTCGCGAGCATCGCGAACGGCTGCGCCGGCAAGGACTGCGTCCCATCCAGATCTGGGTCCCGGATGTGCGCGCGCCTGCGTTCCGCTCGGAGGCGCGTCGTCAGTCACTGGCCGTGGCCGCAAGCTCCCGTGCACGCGAGGATCAGGCGTTCATCGACGCAGTATCGACATCCATTGACGAAGCGGCTGGGGATGAATGAGACGCGGCGACATCTGGACCGTCGCGGGCGGCAAGGACTATGCGGGCAAGGCACGGCCCGTCGTCATCCTTCAGGATGACAGTTTCGACGGGACTGAATCCATCACTATCTGCGCGTTCACGACCGACGACACGGACGCACCTCTGTTCCGGCTTCCCGTCGAGCCGAATGAGCGCAATGGATTACGCATCCCGTGCCACCTCATGGTGGACAAGGTAACTACCGTCCCGAAATCCAAGGTCGGTGTGCATATCGGGCGCCTCGACGACGAGGATATCCTACGCCTCAATCGGGCCGTGCTCGTATTCCTTGGACTGGCAAGTTCTCCGGGAATCAAGAAGGCATGAGCTGTAACGAGACGTATATATCGTCAAAGTTACTATTATTTGATCGCTTGATTATTGCGTAGCTTCCGCGGGTTCGTTCGATGCGACCACTTGGCCGGAAAACAAATCGCTCGTACCCAATACCTGTAACCAATTGCCTGATAGCCAGCGCGGCGTTTCGCCGCCATGCGGGCGAGGATCGGCACCCTCATGTCGGCATAATCATATATGATCACGTCACGCTTGGCGTCGTTGAGACGATGCAACCGGCCGGCATACTGAGCGAGGGTGCCTTTCCAAGCAATTGGCATGGTAAGAAAAAGGGTATCGAGGCGGGAATCATCGAAACCCTCGCCGAGGTAACGTCCGGTCGCGACGATGACGCGTTCCTCGGCTTGGGGAATTGTTGCGAGCCGGGCGGCGATGTCGCGGCGCTGCTTCTCGCTTTGCCCACCGCGCAATACGACCACATGTCTAGCGAAACGCTCAAGTCGCTTTGCGATGGTCTCCAAATGGGCGGTGCGCTCGGTTATCACGACCATACCTGGACAACCGAAGAGATCGAGCAATTCAATCAGCGGCATCCGATCGGTACGCGGGCCCGGCTTGCATTGGACATCTTGCGTTACACGACCGGACGACGCGAGGACGCGCCGCGCCTAGGACGCCAACACGTCCGAAGCGGGCGCATCCGTTTCCAGCAAGCAAAGAACGAGCATCGCAACCCGATCGACATCGACATTCCGTTGCATCCCGATCTCGCGGCGAGCATTGCGGCGAGCAAACTCGGCAATATGACATTCCTGATCACCGTATACGGCAAGCCGTTCACCGCGAACGGATTCGGGAACAAGTTCAAGGATTGGTGCCGGCAAGCCGATCTGCCGCACTGTTCGGCGCACGGCGTGCGCAAGGCAACATCAACCGCGCTCGCGGAAGCCGGTGCGACGCCGCACGAGATCATGGCGATCACGGGGCATCAGACGCTTGAGGAAGTCGAGCGGTACACTCGTGCGGCGAGCAGAAAGAAAACAGCGAATGCCGCGATGGCAAAACTGAATGGACCTACTGCTTCTTGATCGAGCCGGTCGGTACGTCGTCTTCGACAAGCTCCAGCACTGCGTCAATCGGAGTGATAACCGAATAACCTGAATTCAGGATCGTAACCTTCTCCCCAAGCGGAAGGTTGAAGCGGGCATTATCGAAAGGAACAAACTCACTGATAATGCCGATAATCTGAAATTTTTTGCCGCCAAATCCTACGTCGATAACTTGAACCGCAGGGCCGCCACTGTTTCCCGGAAATGTGGTCACATCTGCGATGATCTTTTTGAGCGCAGCATTTTTGCCGGCGACGATTCCTTTCCTTGGCAGCGGCCTCGAAGAATCAATCTGAGGGATTTGTGCCAATCCGATGGAATTCGGATGGGGGACGGCCGCAGCTTTATTTGTTTCCCGGTTT
>JGI24140J50213_10000146_pt1 | contig 32250 bp, 26 predicted proteins | sample BarGraIncu00222A_FD_50213 | JGI IMG/M metagenome (IMG submission 50213)
CGCGAGCGCCCATGCCATTCCCGCCCACACCCTGAATTTGCCCACGTCGATTCCTTCTTGTGAAAGTGTCTGCTTGTCAACGCGACCCTGTGGGCGCCGTTGACGAAAGAGCGAGATTGGAGCCAAGGCAAGCCGGATGCCTGTTTCCGGCCCGGTGCGCAATGCAAAGAAATGTCAAGGCGTCGTCCTGGCTGCCTGTCCGCGCGTAGAGAGGTGGGAGCATATCGAACTCTTGGCGACTTCAAGAGTCGACCCCATATATGCGTTATTGGTTGATCTGGAGCTGAGCGAATGAACACGATGAAGATGAGTGCCTGCGCCGCCGCTGCGGCTGCGCTGCTCGGGACGGCCGGCCTGGCCCGCGCCGCCGAATACGCGACCGTGATTTCCGCGACCCCGGTGACGAATTCCGTGGCCGTGCCGCGCCAGGACTGCGTCGACGGCGAGCGCATCGTCCAGCAGCAGCCCACGGGTGCCGGCGCCGTCGTCGGCGCGATCGTCGGCGGCGTCATCGGCAACCAGTTCGGCTCCGGCGCCGGCCGCGCCGCCGCCACCGGGCTCGGCATCGTCGCCGGGTCGGCCCTCGGCAACCAGGCCGAGGTCAACGGCAATGCCGCGACCGCGGTTCCCGTGCGCAACTGCCGCACCGTGAGTCGATACGAGAACCGCGTCGTCGGCTACGACGTCGTCTACGAATACAACGGCCAGCGCTACACGACGCGCACGGCCAGCGACCCGGGCCCGCGCCTGGCGATCGACGTTCGCCCGTCGAGCGATGCAACGCTCGACCGCGCCGGCCCTCCGGCCACGTATTCCGACGCGCCGCCGCCCTCCTACTCCGCGCCGGCGTACGCCCAGTCGCCGCCCGTCTACTACGCCCCGGCGCCGTACTACTACGGCCCGCCCGCGTACTACGGCCCGGCGTACTACGGCCCGGCGATCGGGATCGGCATCGGCTTCGGCGGCTGGCACCACGGCTACCGTCACTGGTAAGCCCTCGCGCCGGGTGAGCGGCAAGCNCTTCAGCTTGCCTGCATCAGCCCGACCGTCGCGTCGAGCATGCGGTTCGAGAAACCCCACTCGTTGTCGTACCAGCTGCCCACCTTGACGAGCCGCCCCGAGACCTTGGTCAGCGTCGCGTCGTAGATGCTCGACGCCGGGTTGTGGTTGAAGTCGACGCTGACGAGCGGCCCGTCGCTGTAGGCGAGGATCCCGGCGAGCGGGCCTGCCGCGCTCGCCTCCTTCATGATGGCGTTGATCTCGTCGACGCTCGTGTCGCGCGCCGCCGTGAAGGTCAGGTCGACGATCGAGACGTTGATCGTCGGCACGCGCATCGCGTAGCCGTCGAGCTTGCCGTTCAGCTCGGGCAGGACGAGGCCGATCGCCGCCGCCGCGCCCGTCTTGGTCGGGATCATGCTGTGCGTGGCGCTGCGCGCGCGGCGCAGGTCCTCGTGATAGACGTCGGTCAGCACCTGGTCGTTGGTGTAGGCGTGGATCGTCGTCATCAGGCCATTGACGATGCCGATCTTGCGGTGCAGCGGCAGCACCAGCGGCGCCAAGCAGTTGGTCGTGCAGCTCGCGTTGCTGATGACGGTGTCGCTCGCCTTCAGCACCTGGTGGTTGACACCGTAGACGATCGTCGCGTCGACGTCCTTGCCGCCCGGCGCCGAGATGATCACCTTCTTCGCGCCGCCCTTCAGGTGCGCCGACGCCTTCTCCTTGGTCGTGAACAGTCCGGTGCACTCGAGCACCACGTCGACGCCCAAGTCCTTCCACGGCAGCTCGGCCGGGTTGCGCAGCGCGAAGACCTTGATGCGGTCGCCGTCCTTGCCGTCGCGCCGGCCCGAGACGATCAGCGAATCGCCGTCGACCGCGACGCTGCCCGGGAACGGCCCGTGCGCCGTGTCGTGGCGCGTCAGGTGCGCGTTCGTCTCGGGCTTGCCGAGGTCATTGATCGCGACGATGCGGATGTCGTGTTGCTTGCCGCCCTCGTAGTGCGCGCGCAGGATGTTGCGGCCGATGCGGCCGTAGCCGTTGATGGCGACGTTGATGGTCATGAATGCTTCCTGGATGAAGTCGAAAGAACCTGTTGCACCGCGGCGGCGACGTTCTCCGCCGTGAACCCGAAGTACTTGAACAGCACCGGCGCCGGCGCCGATTCGCCGTAGCGGTCGATGCCGACGACGGCGGCGCAGCCGTATTTCCACCAGCCGTCGGTGGCGCCCATCTCGATCGCGATGCGCGGCACGCCGGGAGGAAGCACGCCGTCCTTCCAGGCGCGGCCTTGCCGGTCGAAGACCGTCGTCGACGGCATCGAGACGACGCGGACGGCGATCGCGCCGTTCTCCGCCCGGGCCAGCTGCTGCTGGGCGTGCAGCGCCAGCTGCACTTCGGAGCCGGTGGCGATGAGCACGGCGCGCGCCTTGCCGCGCAGACCGACTTCGCTCGGCTCGGCGAGGACGTATGCGCCCTTGGCGATGTCGCCGAGCGCGGCCCCGGGTTGCGCGGCGTCGAAGCGAGGCTTCGGCGCGTACGGCAGGTTGTGCCGCGACAGCAGCAAGGCCGTCGGGCGATCGCGGCTCTCGATCGCCGCCGCCCAGGCCGCGATCGTCTCGACCGTGTCGCAAGGACGCCAGACGTCGAGGTTCGGGATCAGGCGCAGCGCCGCGGCGTGCTCGATCGACTGGTGCGTCGGCCCGTCTTCGCCTAGGCCGATCGAATCGTGCGTGAAGACGTGAACGACGCGCTGCCTCATCAGCGCCGCCATGCGGATCGCGTTGCGGCTGTAGTCGCTGAACGTGAGGAAGGTTCCGCCGTAGGGAATGAAGCCGCCGTGCAGGGCGATGCCGTTCATCACGGCCGCCATCCCGAACTCGCGCACGCCGTAGTTGATGTGCCGGCCGGCGCGGCCGTTCTCGCCGAGCCGGGGCGAGCCGTCTCTGTCGAAGCGCAGCGGCGACGTCTGGCTCGTGTTCGTGAAGTTCGAGCCGGTCAGGTCGGCGCTGCCGCCGAGCAGCTCGGGCAGCGCCTTCGTGAAGACTTCGAGGGCGAGCTGGCTGGCCTTGCGGCTGGCGACGCTCTCGGCCTTGGCGTGCGCGGCGACGGCCGCGTCGCCGACCGTCTTCGCCCAGTCGCGCGGCAGCGCCCCAGCCATGCGCCGTTCGTATTCGGCGGCGAGATCCGGGTAGGCCGCGGCGTAGGCGGCGAACGCGTCGTTCCATCGCGCTTCGGCCGCGGCACCCGTTGCCTTCGCGTCCCAGTGCGCGTAGGCTTCGTCGGGAACGACGAAGGGCTCGTGCTTCCAGCCGATCGCCTCGCGCGTCAGGCGCACCTCGTCGGCGCCGAGCGCCTCGCCGTGCGCCTTGGCCGTGCCGGCGCGGTTCGGCGCACCCTTGCCGATCGTCGTCCTGCAGCAGACGATGCTCGGCCGGTCGGTCGCTTGCCGCGCCTTCGCGATCGCCGCGTCGACGGCGTCGACGTCGTGCCCGTCGACGCCGGCGATCACGTTCCAGCCGTAGGCCTCGAAGCGCTTCGGCGTGTCGTCGACGAACCAGGGCGCGACGGCACCGTCGATCGAGATGCCGTTGTCGTCGTAGATCACGATCAGCTTGCCGAGCTTCCACGCCGCCGCCAGCGCCGCAGCCTCGTGGCTGATGCCTTCCATGAGGCAACCGTCGCCGACGAACGCGTAGGTGTGATGGTCGACGATGCGGTGTCCGTCGCGATTGAACTCGCTGGCGAGGAGCTTTTCCGCGAGCGCCATGCCGACGGCGTTGGCCAGTCCCTGGCCGAGCGGCCCGGTCGTCGTCTCGACTCCGGGAGTGACGTCGACTTCGGGATGGCCGGGAGTCTTCGAGTGCAGCTGGCGGAAGTTGCGCAGCTCGGCGAGCGCCAGGTCGTAGCCCGTGAGGTGCAGCAGCGCGTACTGCAGCATCGAGCCGTGGCCGTTCGACAGGACGAAGCGATCGCGCCCGGGCCAGCGCGGGTGCGCCGGGTTGTGGCGCAGATGCCGGCTCCACAGCGCGACGGCGATCTCCGCCATGCCCATCGGCGCGCCGGGGTGGCCCGAATTCGCCTGCTGCACGGCGTCCATCGCCAGGGCGCGGATCGCATTGGCCATCAGCGCCGTGCGGTCGGGCAGAGGCGCCTCCGGGTCCGCGACGATGCTGTCGGAAAGTTCGATCGCGGCCATGCAGCAGTTCCCAGCGCCAGAAGAACCCAGCATTTTAGAGGGCCGGATAATCGCCCCGATGCAGGGCCTCCATCTCACCGCCGACCTGCGCGGCTGCTCCGCCGGGCAGCCGGTGATGACCGAGGTCGCGACGCTGCGCACCGTCTGCCTCGACGCCGTCGCCCGGGCCGGCCTCAGCGCCGTCGGCGAGCTGTTCCATCGCTTCGTTCCGGCGGCGCAAGGCGCCGCGCCGAGCGGAATCACCGGCGTCGTACTCCTCGCCGAGTCGCACCTGGCGGTGCACACCTGGCCCGAGATCGAGGCGGCGACGCTCGACGTCTACGTCTGCAACCTCGGCGCCGACAACTCGGCCCGCGCCGAAGCCTTGCTCGAGACACTGGTCGCTTCGTTCGCGCCGGCGCGCGTCGAGCGTCACGCGCAACGGCGCGGATGAAGGCGATCATCCTTGCCGCCGGCCGCGGCGAACGCATGCGGCCACTTTCCGACGCGACGCCCAAGCCGCTGCTCGCCGTCCACGGCAAGCCGCTCATCGCCTGGCACCTCGAAGCGCTGGCGCGCGGCGGCGTGCGCGAGGTCGTCGTCAACACGGCGTGGCTCGAGGACGCGATCGTCGCGACGCTCGGCGACGGCTCGCGCTACGGCGTCGCCATCACGTACTCGATGGAAGGGCGCGACCACGGCGGCGCGCTCGAGACAGCGGGCGGAATCGCCAAGGCGTTGCCTCTCCTCGGCGCCGCGTTCTGGGTCGTCTCGGCCGACGTTTACGCTCCCGACTTTCGCTACAGCGCGAGGGTCGCCGACGAATTCGTCGCGAGCGACAAGCTCGGGCGGCTCTGGCTGGTGCCGAATCCGCGCTTTCATCCCGGCGGCGACTTCGGCCTCGGCGCCGACGGACTCGGCCTGGCCGACGCGACCGGCCCCGACGGCCAGCGCTGGACCTACGCCAACATCGCGCTGCTGCGCGCGGAGATGTTCGCCGCCATCGCTCCCGGAACGAAGGCGCCGCTGGCGCCGTTGCTCTACGCCGGCATGCGCGAGCGGCGCATCGCCGCCGAGATCTACCGCGGCCGCTGGGACAACGTCGGCACGCCCGAGCAGCTCGCCGCGCTCAACGCCGCGCCGTTCTGAAGCTCATTCCGCCAGGGGTCCCGTCAGCGCCTCGATGCGTGCCATCACCTCGGGTGCGAGCTTGGGAAGCAGTGCGACCGCACCGAGGTTGGACTGCAGCTGTGCCAGGCTCGACGCGCCGGTGATGACGGTCGAGACGCGCGGGTTCTTCGCCGCCCAGGCGATCGCCAGCTGCGCCAGCGTCGCACCGAGATCGGCGGCAATCGGCTCGAGCCTGGCAACGGCCGCGTTCTTCGCCGCATCGGTGAGGTTCTTCGTCAGGAAGCCCATGCTCTCGAGCGCGCCGCGACTGCCCGCGGGGACGCCGCTCTTGTACTTGCCGGTGAGCAGGCCGCTGGCGAGCGGGCTCCAGGTCGTCAGGCCGAGGCCGATGTCTTCGTAGAGCCGCGCGTATTCCTGCTCGACGCGCGAGCGGTGGAAGAGGTGGTATTGCGGCTGCTCCATCACGGGCTTGCGCAGGTGATGGCGCTCGGCAACGTCCCAGGCGGTGCGGATGTCGGCCGCCGACCACTCGCTCGTCCCCCAGTACAGCGCCTTGCCGCTGGCGATGATGTCGCTCATCGCCCAGACCGTCTCCTCGATCGGCGTCGTCGGGTCGGAGCGATGGCAGTAGACGAGGTCGACGAAATCGAGCCCCAGGCGCTTCAGCGAGCCGTCGATCGCCTGCGTCAGGTACTTGCGGTTCAACGTGTCCTTGCGATTGACGGCGTTGCCCTCGCGGTCGAGCCCCCAGAAGAACTTGGTCGAGACGACGTAGTTGAGGCGCGGCCAGCCGAGCCGCTTGAACGCCTCGCCCATCACGACTTCGCTTTGCCCCTTGGCGTAGACCTCGGCGTTGTCGAAGAAGTTGACGCCGGCGTCCATCGCCGCGGCGAGCATCTCGGTCGCGGCGGTGGCGTCGACCTGGTTGTGATAGGTGATCCATGAGCCGAGCGAGAGCTCGCTCACCCTGAGCCCGCTCGAGCCGAGGCGGCGGTATTCCATTCTGCTTTCCTTGTCGTTGCGGTGCGCAGCCGGGAAGGGTAGCGAAAAACGGAGCGCGACGTCGGCCGCTAAAGTGCGAGGCATGGACAGAGAAATGAGCCAGCTACCCTTCCGGGCCCGCCGAGCCCGCCTCGCCGCGACGATGCAAGGCGCCGGCGGCGGCGTCGCCATCGTTCCGACGGCGCCCGAGCGGCAGCGCAACGCCGACAACGATCATCCCTATAGGCACGGCAGCGACTTCCACTACCTGACCGGCTTCGCCGAACCGGGCGCCTGGCTCGTCGTCGAAGCCGATGGCGTCAGCACGCTCGTCTGCCGGCCGAAGGACACCGAGCGCGAGATCTGGGACGGCTTTCGTCTCGGCCCCGACGCGGCGCCTTCCGCGCTCGGCGTCGACGCGGCATTCCCGCTCGACAAGCTCGACGAGGTGATGGCCGGCAAGCTCGCCAACCAGGCGGCGGTCTGGCTGCCCGCCGCGTCGCCGGGCCTGCAGGCGCAGCTCGAAGGCTGGCTCGGACGGGTTCGCGCCAAGGAGCGCCAGGGCGTCGAGGCGCCGCGCACGCAGCACGACCTGACGCCGGTGCTTGCCGAGATGCGCGTCGTCAAGGACTCCGGCGAGCTGGCGACGATGCGGCGGGCAGCGGCGATCAGCGCCGACGCGCATCTTCGCGCCATGCGCTTTTGCGCGGCGCGGTTCCACCACGAACCGGCCGCCGCCATCGCCGAATACGAGATCGAAGCCGAGCTGCTGCACGAATTCCGGCGCCAGGGCGCCGACGGTCCGGCTTACGGCTCGATCGTCGCCGCGGGCGCGAACGCCTGCGTGCTCCACTATTCGCCGGGGCGCACGCGCCTGCGCGCCGGCGAGCTGTGTCTCGTCGACGCCGGCTGCGAGCTCGACGGCTACGCCAGCGACGTGACTCGCACCTTCCCCGCCGACGGCCGCTTCACGCCGGCGCAGCGCGAGCTGTACGACATCGTCGCGGCGGCGCAGCGCGCCGCGATCGACGCGACGCGGCCGGGTGCGCGCCAGCGCGACGCGCACGCCGCCGCGGTCCGTGTCCTGGCGCGGGGCATGCTCGACTGCGGCCTGCTCGACGCGAACAAGGTCGGCAACCTCGACGCCGTGATCGAGTCGGCCGCCTACCGCGCCTACTACATGCACGGTACCGGGCACTGGCTCGGCCGCGACGTCCACGACGCCGGCGACTACGCCTCGGCGAGCGAAGCGCCGGTCGAGCAGCCCGACTGGCAGGGCGGCAAGGTCGTGAAGAAACCTTCGCGCAAGCTCGAGCCGGGAATGGTCGTGACGATCGAGCCCGGCCTCTACGTTCGCCCCGGCGAAGGCGTTCCCGAGCGTTTCTGGAACATCGGCATCCGCATCGAGGACGACGCGATCGTCACGGCCGACGGCTGCGAGCTGATCAGCCGCGGCGCGCCGGTCGACGCGGGGGACATCGAAGCCCTGATGCGCGCGTCGTGATGTCGGGCTGACAAGCCCGATGCCGGTCTTCCTCGTCTTCGCCGCCTGCGCTTTCGCGAGCGGCTTCGCGCTTCGCCTGGTCGATCCGATCGTCCTTCCGGTCGCCGCGCACTTCGCGGTGACGCCGGCGGCGGCGGCGCTGCTGAACACCGCGTACGCGCTGCCGTACGCGTTGGCGCAGCCCTTCCTCGGCCCCCTCGGCGACCGCTTCGGCAAGGCGCGCTGCATCCAGATCTGCGTCGCCGGGCTCGCCGTCATGCTCGCGGCAGGTGCTTTCGCGACGAGCTTCGCGGTCCTGCTCGGCACGCGCATCTGTGCCGGAATCTTCGCCGGCGGCCTGATCCCGCTCGTCATCGCCGGCCTCGGCGACACCTACGACATGAGCGAGCGCCAGGTGATGATCGGCCGGATGCTGTTCGCGATCATCTCCGGGCAGATGCTCGGCTCGGTCGTCTCGGGATTCGCGAACGACGCCTTCGGCTGGCACAGTGCGCTCTTCATCGCGGCGGCGATCGGCGCGCTCGCCACCGGTATCGCCTGGTGGGCGATGCCCGCCGAGGCCGGGCACGGCCACGTGCCGGCCGTGGGCTCGTTCCTCGCCCTCTACGGCCGCGTCTTCGCCAACCCGAAGGCGGCCTGGCTGTACAGCGCGGTGTTGTTCGAAGGCGCTCTCTTCTACGGCCTCTTTCCCTTCATGGGCGAGCTGCTCCTGACGACGACCGAGCCTGGCTCGCGCTCCGTCTCGGTCGAGACCGGACTCGTCCTCGGCGCCTTCGGCATCGGCGGGCTCGTCTACGCGGCGAGCGTGCGCCGCCTGCTGCAACTCTTCGGCGTGCGCCGGATGTGCCTGATCGGCGCGAGCGTCGGCGCCGCGTGCTACGCGTCGCTCGCGCTCTCGCCCTTCTGGTGGCTCGACGCGGCGGTGATGTTCTGCGCGGGCTTTTCCTTCTACATGCTGCACAACCCGCTGCAGACCGAGGCGACCGAGCTCGCGTCCGCGGCGCGCGGCTCGGCCGTCGCCCTGTTCGCCTGCGGCTTCTTCGCCGGGCAGGGACTCGGGCCGCTCCTCGTCGGCCCGCTGCTGCACGGCATCGGCCCGCGCGGCGCCCTGGTCGTGCTCGCCCTCGCGCTCGTCGCGCTCGGGCGCGTCGTCGCGACGAAGGTGATCGGCCTGCACGGGACACCGGCTAGCTAGGTGACTCGGCCTTTCTTCGGCGGACCGGGAAAGAAAGCGTTCGTGCGGCGGATGTAGTCGCGGTACTCGGGGCGGCGATCGCCGATGTCCTTCTCGAGCAGGGCGACGCCCGAGACCTTGAGCAACAAGCCCGTCATGACGAGCGGCGAGAGCACGCTCCACCATCCGCCCGCCGCCAAAGCCATGAGAAAGAAGCCCCACCAGACGCAGCATTCGCCGAAGTAGTTGGGATGGCGCGTGTAGCGCCAGACGCCGCGATCCATGACCCGGCCGCGATTCGCGCGATCGGCCTTGAACGAGGCGAGCTGCTGGTCGCCGACCGCCTCGAAGACGACGCCGAAAGAGGCGATCGCGGCGCCGATCGCATCGAGAGGGGTCCACGGCGCCGGCCGCGCCGCGGCGGCGAGAAAAGGCGTGGCGACGAGCCAGGCGAGCAGCGCCTGCAGCGTGAAGACCAGGACCAGGCTCTTCAGCGCGAAGTGCGGCTCGTTGCGCGCGCGGATCGCCTGATAGCGGCGATCTTCTCCATGGCCCCAGTTGCGCCAAGTCACGTGGGCGGCGAGGCGGACTGCCCAGAGCGCGAGGACGGCAGCCATCACGACGAGCCGCGGCTGGCCGCCCGCAGGCAGCAGCCCGACGTAGACGGCGGCAGGCGCGGCGACGAGGAGCGACCAGACGCGGTCGACCAGGCTCGCGTCGCGCCGCGCGACGCTGGCCAGCCAGGTGAGGATCGCCACGCCCGACGCGGCGCCCCCGCCGACGAGCGCGGCCTGCACCAACGGCGTCATCGCGCGCTCGCGCCCGGCGCGGGGCGCGGCTCGAAGAGATAGTGGGCGACGCGCCAGCACTCGCCGCCGTCGAAGGCGAAGAGCTCGGCACATGACAGGAAGAACAGGCGCCAGCGCGTCCACCACAGCGCGGCGTGGTAGACACCGTAGACCGATTCGAAGAGCGGCCAGAGGGCGGCGCGGTTCGCGTCCATCCGCGCCAGCCACGCTTCGGCGGTCTTCGCGTAGTGGCGGCCGTTCCAGCGCCAGCGCGTCGCGAGCTTCAGGTCGCCCTGGAAACGCAGCGCCAGGTCGTCGCTCGGCATCATTCCTCCGGCGAAGAAATGCCGGCTCATCCAGTCGCTTTCGTCTCGGTCGGCGAAAGCGTACGGCGTCGAACGATGCACGAAGACGTGCATCAAGAAGCGCCCGCCGGGAGCGAGCCAGCCGGCGACCCGGCGAAACGCCTCCGGCCAGTTGCGCAGATGCTCGAACATCTCGACCGAGACGACACGATCGAACCGCTCCGACGTCGCGAAGCGGTTGAAGTCTTCGGTCACGACGCGAACGTTCGCCAAGCCGCGTCGCGCCGCCTCGGTCTCGATGAAGACACGTTGCGAATGCGAATTCGACAACGCCATGATCGTGCTCGCCGGGTAGCGCTCGGCGATCCACAGCGTCAGCGAGCCCCAGCCGCAACCGAGCTCGAGGATGCGCTGGCCGTCGGCCACGCCGGCGCGCCGGCATGTCAGCTCGAGCGCCGCCGCTTCGGCATCGGCCAGCGCCTCGGTGCCCTCGTTCCAGAGGCAACAGCTGTACTTGCGATGTGGACCGAGCACCCGGGCGAAGAACTCGGCTGGCACCTCGTAGTGCTGTTCGTTGGCCTTGTCGGGCGAAAGCGCCACGGCGGAAGAAGGCAGCGCCGCGACGAAGGCCTCGGCCAGGCGTGCCGACACTTGCGCATCGCCGTCGCCGATCTCGACCAGGCGCACTTTCAGGAGGCGGCGGATGCCCAGGCGCACGACGCGGTCGGGGAGCAGGCCTTGCTCGACCCAGCCGATCGCCAGCTGATTGCCGCGCGAGCTCATCGTCGTTGTCTCTTTCGCCTGGAGGGACGCCCTCGCGATACGCGGAACGGGCCGCGCCGGATTCAACCGGATAATCGGCGCGATTCTTGCCGCATTCGCATCGTGTTGCAGCGCATCGCCCCGATCAGGATCTGTGCTTACACCACGACGACGGCCGCCGGCATCGGCAAGCAGGCCTTGTTCGCGGCGATGCAGGCCGGGCGCAGCGCGCTCACGGCGAACGACTTCGGCCCGAGCCCGCTCGCGACCTGGATCGGCCGCGTCGCCGGCATCGAATCGTCACCGCTGCCGAAGGCGCTCGCGAGCTGGGAGTGCCGCAACAACCGGCTCGCCTGGCTGGGCCTGGGCGCCGACGCCTTCATCGACGCCGCGCACGCGGCGCGCGAGCGCTTCGGCGCGGCGCGCGTCGCCCTCGTCCTCGGCACTTCGACCTCGAGCATCGGCGCGACCGAAGATGCTTACCGCGAGCTCGACGGCGAAGGACGCTTTCCAGCCGGCAACCGCAACCCGCTCGTGCACACGCCGCATTCGCTGGCCATGTTCGTGAGCGAGGCGCTCGGCCTCGAGGGGCCCTGCCTGACGGTCTCGACGGCGTGCTCGTCGAGCGCCAAGGTCTTCGCCGCCGCCGAGCGCATGCTGCGCCTGGGCCTCGTCGACGCAGCGATCGTCGGCGGCGTCGATACGCTGTGCGGCAGCGTCCTGTTCGGCTTCAACGCCCTGCAGCTCGTCTCGCCGCGCCCGTGCCGTCCCTTCGATGCCGAGCGCGACGGCATCAGCATCGGCGAGGCGGCGGGCTTCGCCCTGCTCGAACGCGCCGATGCGCGAGCCGGCGACGAACTGCAGTTGCTCGGCTACGGCGAGTCGAGCGACGCCCACCACATGTCGACGCCGCATCCCGAAGGCCGCGGCGCCGAGCGCGCCCTCGACGAGGCGCTGGCGCGCGCCGGCATCGATGCCGACGCCGTCGACCACGTCAACCTGCACGGCACGGCGAGCGCGAAGAACGACGAGGTCGAGGCGGCCCTCGTCGCGCGGCGCTTTCCGGAGCGCACCCACGCCAGCTCGACCAAGGGCTACACCGGACACGCGCTCGGCGCGGCCGGCATCGTCGAAGCGGCGGCCAGCCTGCTCGCGATCGAGACGGGCTTCATGCCCGGCACCGTGAACACGCGCACGCTCGACGCCGCCTGCGGCCCGCAGATCCGCATCGAGGCGGCGAGTGGCGAGGTGCGCGTGGCGCTCAGCAACTCGTTCGGCTTCGGCGGCAACAACTGCGTCCTCGTCTTCGGCCGAAGCGCGGGCGGGTTGCAGTGAACACACTGCGCGTCTACGTCGACGGCATCGCCTTCTGGGCGCCGACGCTGCCCGGCTGGCCGATCGCGCGCGCCGCTTTTCGCGGCGAAGGCGGCCTCGTCGACCCGCCGGCAAAACGCCCGTCGCCCGAGATGCTCGCTCCCGCCGAGCGCCGGCGTGCCCCCGACAGCGTCGCCCTGGCGCTCGAGGTCGCCGCGGCCGCGGTGCGCGAAGCGGAGCGCGACGCGACCACGCTGCCGACCGTCTTCACCTCGGCGCACGGCGACCTCGCCGTCAACGACTACATGTGCACGACGCTGGTGAGCCAGCCGACGCTGATCTCGCCGACGCGCTTCCACAACTCGGTGCACAACGCCGCGGCCGGCTACTGGACGATCGGCACCGGCTGCATGGCGGCGAGCACGGCGCTGACGGCGTTCGGGCACAGCTTTTCCGCCGGCCTGCTCGAAGCGGCGACGCAGTGCGCGAGCGAAGACCAGGCGGTGCTCCTCGTCGCCTTCGACGTGCAGGCGATCGGTGCGCTGGCGACGGTGACGAAGAGCGAAGGCCTGCTTGCCGCCGCTTTCGTGCTCGCGCCGCGGGCCGGTCCGCGGACCCGCGCGGCGTTCGACCTCGCGCTGGTCTCGGGGCCGTCCGAGGCAGTGGTGCTCCGTTCGCACGCCGCCGACACGCTGCGCGGCAACGCCATGGCCGACGCGTTGCCCTTTCTCGAAGCGCTGGCGCAGGGTGCCGACGCGCTGCTGGCGCTGCCGCTGTCACCCACACTCGCGTTGCGCCTGACGCCCGGGCCGTTCGCCTGACGCGCTCGCCGCGAACGGGCATCATCGCGCGATGTCGAACCCGCGCCAATCTCGCGATGCTGCCCCTGTAGGGACGCGCCGCGACGTCGTCATCCTCGGCGGCGGCCTCGCCGGCCTGACGCTCGCGCTGCAGCTCAGGCAATCGTTCGCCGACATCGACATCCTCGTCCTCGAGCGCCGGAAGCATCCGGTGCCCGAAGCTGCGCACAAGGTCGGCGAATCGTCGGTCGAGATCGGCGCCAACTACTTCAGTCAAGTCCTCGGGCTGAAGGCACACCTCGAGGAGCGCCAGCTCAAGAAGTTCGGCTTTCGCTTCTTCAGCTCCGAAGGCCGGCGCGACATCGACGCCGTCACCGAGATCGGCGCGAGCCGCTACCTCGCCGTGCCGAGCTACCAGATCGACCGCGGCATCTTCGAGAACTTCCTCGCCGAGGAAGCGAAGCGGCGAGGCATCGCCTTCGTCGACGGCGCGCTGGTCAGCGACATCGAGCTGAGCGAAGGCGGCGCGCCGCACCGTACCGCCTATCGCGTCGACGGCGGCGCGCCGCGCGAGGCCGAGGCGCCCTGGCTCGTCGACGCCTGCGGTCGCGCCAGCCTCGTCAAGAAGAAGCTCGAGCTCGCCGAAAGCAACGCGCACGACGCCAACGCCGTCTGGTTTCGCATGCAGGACCGGATCACGATCGACGACTGGTCGGACGATGCAGCCTGGCGCGCGCGCTGCGACCCGCAGGCGCGGTGGCTCTCGACCAATCACCTGGTCGGCGCCGGCTACTGGGTCTGGCTGATCCCGCTGGCGTCGGGCGCGCATTCGGTCGGCATCGTCGCCGACGCGAAGCTGCACCCGCTGCAGACGATGAACACCTTCGGCAAGGCGATGGAGTGGCTCGAAACGCACCAGCCGCGCGTCTACGACGAGATCGACGGCAAGCGCGAGCGCCTCCTCGACTTCGCCTTCCTGCGCCACTTCTCGTACGGCTGCAAGCAGGTCTTCTCAGGCCGGCGCTGGGCGCTGACCGGCGAGGCCGGGCTCTTCCTCGACCCGTTCTATTCGCCTGGGAGCGACTTCATCGCCATCGCCAACACCTACATCTGCGAGCTGATCGCGCGAGATCGCTCCGGCCGCCCGCTCGACGCACACGCGAGGGTCTACGACCAGATCTTCCATTCGTTCTACGAGAGCACGCTCGCCATGTACACGGACCAGTACGCGATCTTCGGCGACCCCGAGGTGCTGCCGGTCAAGGTGATCTGGGACTACACCTACTACTGGGGCGTGCTCGCGCAGTTCTTCTTCCAGCGCCGCCTCGCCGACCTGGCGGCCTTCTCGGACCTGGGCGGCGAGCTGGCGCACTGCCAGGCGCTCAATCTCGAACTGCAGGCGCTGCTGCGCGCCTGGTCGGCGACGCGCCCGGCGGCGCAGGTCGCCAATCCGGCGGTCATGCTCGACCAGGCGTCGCTGCCCTGGTTCAGCGAGCTCAACAGGAGCCTCAACGACCGCCTCGACGACCCTGGCTTCCGCGAGCGCATCCGCCACTCGACCCGGCAGATGCGAACGCTCGCGGCGGAGATCGCCGATCGCGCCGAAGGCAGCTGGATCGACACGCTGGCGCTGCGTGACCTGCTCGGCCGCGGCGAACACTTCGGAGCGACCGCTGCCGGCTGCGCACCGATGCTCTTCGCAGCCGCTGCCTGAAGCGTTACGCTGCGCCATGGCCTACGAATTCTTCTTCAGCTACACGCGCAGCAACAACGGCGACTATCTGAAGCGCTTCTTCGCCGACCTGGCGGAGGAGGTGCGCGAGCGACGCGGCCTGCCGGTTGGCGCCGAGGTGGGCTTTTTCGACCAGCGCGAGCTCGAGCTCGGCGAGGACTGGGACGCCGCCCTCGTCGATGCGCTGCAGACCTGCAAGGTCATGGTCGCGATCGCTTCGCCCGGCTACTGGAAGAGCGAGTACTGCGGCAAGGAGTGGGCCCTGTTCAGCCAGCGCCAGCGCCAGGGCCTGCCGGCCGGAAGCCCGCCGCCACCGCTGCTGAAGCCGCTGATCTGGATGCCTTTCGACTTCGCCGAGCTGCCGCCGGCGGTGAGCGCCGGGCACGCTGCGCTGAACGATCCGCATGCGGTGCAGAACGCGAAAGGGCTGCGCTACATGCTCAAGCAGATCCAGGAACAGCGCACAGCCTACAACGACATCGTCGAGGCGCTGGCGACCGAAATCATCGGCGCGGCCGACGCGCACCCCCTGGCGCCGCTCGCCGTCGTTCCCAGGCTCGCGCAAGTCGCCGCCGCGTTCGGTGGCGGCAGCGCCGCGGCGCCGGCAGCGCCCGCACCCCTGCAAAGCCCGAGCGGCCCACAGCACGTCTCCTTCATCTACGTCGCCGCCCATCCGCAAGCCTTCGGCGCGGCGCGCAAGGCCGACCCCTACGTCGAATGCGGCGGCCCGGACTGGAAGCCTTACTACCCGGTGCATACGACGCGGGTGCATCGCTTCGTGCAAAGCATCGTCGCCGGCGACGAGCTCGACTTCACGAGCGAGGCCATGCCCTTCGGCGCCAACCTCATCGCGCGCATCGACGAGGCCTGGCGGCAGCGCCAGATCGTCGTCCTGATCGTCGACCCGTGGAGCGTGCACTGGGACGCGCAGCGCGCGGCGCCCGAGTACCAAGCGATCCTGAAGGCGCTTGACAGCCGGCTCGACTACCACTGGTGCGTGCTCGTGCCCTGGAACGACAACGACGCCGACGCGGTCGCCAACCGCGATGCGATCACCGCGACCGTGCGCGACACCTTCGACCGCCACGCCAACCTGGCACCGAATCCGATGTTCTATCGCGACGGCATCCGCTCCGCCGATGAACTCAAGCGCGCCCTCGGCGACGTGCTGACGCGGCTGAAAGAGGAGATCAAGAAGCGCGCCACCGTGCACATGCCGATCCCCGCCGGCCCCTCGAAGAGCGTCGTCACCGGCCCGTCCGCATAGGAGGCGCAGGGTGCAAGCCGCGAAGCGCCCCGGGCGCGTCATCACCTTCTATTCGTACAAGGGCGGCACCGGCCGCTCGATGGCGCTCGCCAACATTGCCTGGATCCTCGCCTGCAACGGCAAGCGCGTCGTGACGATCGACTGGGACATCGAAGCGCCCGGCCTGCACCGCTACTTCCGGCCCTTCCTGATCGATGCCGAGCTCGGCTCGTCGGAGGGCCTGGTCGACCTCATCGACCGCTACGCCACCGCGGCGATCGCTCCGGTCGCCGAGGGCGAGCGCCCGGCGAAGGACTGGTACCTGGAATACGCCGACTTCAGCGATCACGTGCTCGGTCTCGATTTCCGGCACTTCCCGCCCGGCGGCAAGATCGACCTGCTGCCGGCGGGCCGGCAGACCGACAACTACGCGGTCAAGGTCAGCTCGTTCAACTGGCAGAACTTCTACGACCGCCTGGGCGGCGGTGCCTTTCTCGAAGCCGTGAAGGATCGGGCGCGCGCCGCCTACGACTACGTGCTCATCGACAGCCGCACCGGCGTCAGCGACACCGCCGGCATCTGCACCGCGCAGCTGCCCGACAGCCTGGTGGTCTGCTTCACCTACAACAACCAGAGCATCAAGGGCGCAGCCGCAGTGGCGCGCTCGGCGCTGGCGACGCACGCCAAGGTCGCCGAGGAGCGCGCGGCGCGAACGGCGGCGGCGCGCGCTCGGGACGAAGGCGCCCGCACCGGCGTCGTCGAGGACACGCCGCGACCGTACGTCGTCTACCCGGTGCCGATGCGCGTCGACGCCGGGGAGAGCGACCGGCTCGCGCTGCGCCAGGCGTTCGCACGCGAATCGTTCGCCGACCTCGTCTCGCACGTCGAGCCGAGCGAGCTCGACGCCTACTGGAGCGGCGTCGAGGTGCCGCACCGCGTCTTCTACTCGTACGAGGAAGTGCTGGCGCCCTTCAAGGACGACGCGCACGACCCGAAGACCGTCCTCGCCGCGTTCCTGCGCCTGACCGCGTACATCACGGACCGCGAGGTCACGGACTATCGCTTGCCGATCGCTCCCGAAGTGCGGCAAGGCTTTCTCGAGGCCTTCGCCGAGACGCCGCTCACCGCGCAGGCCAAGAAGGCGCGCGCCGAGTCGCAGCGCGAGACCATCGAGCAGGCGCTCGTGCGCAATGCCGACGCCGCGATCTACTCGCTGGGCGACGAGGAAAAGCAGGCGGCGCACCAGGTGCTCAGCCGCCTCGTTCGCCTCAGCCGCGATGAGGAAGGCGGCGGCAATTTCCCGATCCGTGCCTCGATCAGCGACTTCGACGTCGCGCAGCGCAGCGTCATCGCCGAGCTGGCGCGGCGCGGCGTCGTCAGCGTGACGAGCGAGCAGCGCGGCACGCAGACGACGACGCAGCCGCCGCCGATTCCCGGCTATCCGAACGCCCAGAACAACACGCGCTTCGAGCAATCGGTCGGTCTCGCCGACGGCCGGCTCGTCACGCTCTGGCCGCTGCTGGTCAAGGCGCTCGACACCGATCGCGAGTTCCTCCTCTGGCGCCAGCAGCTGCGCACCTACCTCGTCGACTGGGATCGCAGCGGCCGCGACTCCGGCGCGTTCCTGAGCGGCACGCTGCTCGCCGAGGCACAGCTCTGGCTGTACAAGCGCGCCGGCGACCTGAACGCGGTCGAACGCGCCTATGTCGAAGCGAGCGCAGCGAACGCGCAGCGCATCGAGGCGACGCTGCTCGCGTCGACCGTCCCCGCGCGACCCGCTGCTCCGTTCAGTGCCACGGCGATGCCGGCGACCGGGGAGCGGCGGCGCGCCACCGACCTGGCGCCCCACGCGCCGCCGGCGCCCGCGGTACGGCCCGCGCGCAGCACGGCAATGCTGTTGCTAAGTGCGGTCGTGATCGCCGCGCTCGTCAGCGGCATCGCCTGGTGGATGGTGAGCACCTTCGCCCAGGGGGGATCGCGCGATACGCCGATCCGCGTGCCCGACCCGCTCGCGTCGGCCGCCGCGCTGGCCGCCAAGCCGCCCGACCCGAGCTTCGCGACGACGCTGGCACGCCAGGCCGACGCGCAGGTCGGCCTCGGCGACAGCGCCATGGCACGAGGCGAAGCGAAGGCCGCGGCGATCGCCTATGCGGCCGCGCTCGAGATCGACCCGGGCCGGCTCGAAGCGGCATTGAAGCTCGGCCAGGCGCGCGAGGCACAAGGCGACGTCGAAGGCGCGCAGCGCGCCTACGAGCGGGCAATGACGATCGCGCCGGCGAGCCCGGCGCCCTGGCTCGAGCGCGGCGCGAACTTCGCGACGCAGGGGCAGTTCGACAAGGCGATCGCCGACTACACGCACGCGATCGAGCTCGACAAGAACGACCCGAGCGCGTATTTCAATCGCGGCGCGGCACGCGAAAGCCTGAAGCAGACGGGCGCGGCCATCGACGACTATTCGGCGGCGCTGCGCCTCGACCCGAAGTCGATCCCGGCGCTGCTGGCGCGTGCCCGCCTCACGGAGAAGTCGAACCCGGCGGCGGCGATTGCCGACTACCGCAGCGTGCTCGCGCTCGGCGCCGGCCCCGCCGACCAGCAGCTCGCGCGCGGCCGCGTCGCCGCCCTCGGCGCCAAGGCCGCAGAGGACGGCGCGCAGCGCGTCTTCGTCCAGTTTCGCGACGCGGCCGACCTCGAACGGGTCAACGAATTGCGCAAGGCGCTCGGCACGGCGCTCAAGCCCGCGGCGATCGCTCCGGCCGAACAGGTGGGGTCGAGCGCCGGCGACGTCCGCTACTTCTTTCCCGTCGACGAGGCGTTCGCGCGCAAGGCGATGGCCGAGACCGAGCTGCTGCTCGCCAAGCAAGGGATACGCGTCGAGTTGAACCTGTTGCGCCGCGAGGCGAAGGATTTTCCGCGCGCCCGCCCGGGAACGATCGAGATCTGGCTGCCGTCGCTGACGGCGACGCAGCCGCTGCCGCGGGCCGCGTTCCGGCAGCGCGCCGAAGCGAACGAGGCCGCACCGAACACGGTGGCGCAAACGCCGGCGCAGACGGCCTACCCGAAGAAGTGAGCGGCGGCCGCGCGATCGAGCTCAGGCCGGCGCCAGCGCGAGATCGGCGCGCGGCTTCCACGCCGCCGCATCGTCGTGCACCGTCTTCGGCGCGCCGAGGAAGAGGCGGCTCGTCGGCAGCTCCTTGCTCGCGAGGTAGTCGCGAACGGCGACGGCACGGCGCACGGCGAGCTGCTGCATCGCCTCGTCGCCGACGTTGATGCTCGCCAGCAGCAAGGCCTCCATCTCGGCCGGTGGCAAGTCCTTGGCCAGGCCGAAGATGTTCTTCGGCTTGACGATGTCGGCGCGTTTGTAGACCTCCTTCAACAGCGCCGAGTACTCCCGCTCGCCGACCGTGACCTCCGCATCGGCCGCGGCGCCGCCGGCGATCGCCTGGCGCCGCTTCTCGGAGCGCACGGCCTGCTGCAGCCGCTCGCGCTTCCAGGCATCGCGCTCGACCTCGAGGCGGCTTTCCCCGCTCACCGTCAGCGTCAGCGCCGGCCGATCGGCGAGCGCCTTGGCGAGCTTGTCGAGGCCGGCCTTGGCCTCCGGCGACAGCGTCGCCGTTCCGGCCGCGAACTCGACGCTCGAGAGCTCGCCGCCACCGCGGCCTTCGAGCGCCGACGCGAGCAACGCGAACGGCGCCGTCACTGCCTTGACGATGAGGTTCGTGACGACCTTCCAGATCACGGCGCCGAGCGAGAACTGCGGGTCGTTGATCGAGCCGCTGACCGGCAGGTCGAGGTCGATGACGCCGTGCCGGTCGGTCAGCAGCGCGACGGCGAGCTTGACGGGAAGGCTCGCCGTCGCGCCTTCGACCTTGTCGCCGAAAGCGAGCTGGTGGAGGACGATCTTGTTGCTCGCCGTGAGCTGTCCGTCCGGCAGCACGACGTAGGCGAGGTCGACGCTCATCTTGCCGCGCTCGATGCCGTAGCCCGAGTACTTGATCGCATACGGCGACAGCGGTGGCAGCTCGAGATCGCGCACCTTCGCCTGGATGTCGAGGGCGAGCGGCCGCGCCAGCGGGTTGACCTTGCCGCTGATCTCGAGCGTCGCCGTGCCTTCGACGCGGCCGCTCAAGGCGAGCTCGGCGAGCGCTGGCGGCATTCCCGGCGCCGGCGCCTGCGACGAGAACGCGCCGAGCTTGCCGGCTAGCTCGCTCAGGTTGGCGCTGTAGCTCGGCTTGACGAAACGGTCGTTGTAGACGACGCGACCGCCGACGACGGCGATCGGCCCGAGCTCGACGATCGCCGGCGGAGCCGGCGCCGACGCCGCCGCGGGCGGCGAGGCTGCTGCCGAGCCGTGGGTCACGTCCTGCAGGTTGAGGTGCCCGTTCTCATCGAGGACGATGCGGGCGTAGAAGTCGCTGAGCGTCGTCTCGGCGACCGCGATGCGCGTCGCCGTGCCCGGCGCCAGGGTGACGTCGATGCCGCGCAACGACAGCGACTTCCAGTCGAGCAAGGGGCGCGCCGTCGTCGCGTCGCGCAGCAGGGTCAGGGCGCGCTGCGGCGCGAGGCGATCGGTCGCCGCGTTGCTGGCACGAAAATCGTCGATCGTCGCGTCGCCGCGAACGCGGAGCTTCGTGCCGGCGTCGCTCCGCTCCCACGCGAGGTCGCCCTTGAGGCTTGTCTGCGCCTTCTGCACTTCGATGTCGACGACATCGTCGAAGTACGGCGCGAGCAGGTGCAGCGGCAGGTCCTTCAGGAGCAGCGCCACCTTCCCCGCCGCGGGAACGCCGCCGGCAAGAGCGCGCAGCTCGCCGCGCGCGTCGATGCTGCCGACGACGCCGCTGCCCACCGCCTTGCCGGTCGGCCCGGCCGGAACGGCGACGCGCGCGGCGAGGTGAAACGGCGCGGCCGGCGCCGCGTCGCGAGCCCAGCCGTGCAGTTGCAGGGCGAGCTCGGACAGATCGAACGCGACCGGAACGCGTTGGCCACGATCGGCGAAGCGCGCCCTGCCCTTGTCGATCGTGACCTCGCCGAGGCCGAGCTTCCATCCGCCTGCGCCGCTCTTCGCGGCGACGCGCGGAGCGGCCGATGCAGGCGACGCGGGTGCAAGCACGGCCGCCGTCGCCTGCGGCGTGGCGGCCGTCGCGCCACGAGTCCAGCGCTCGAAGCTCCAGCGCCGCTCGGCGTCGCGCTCGACGCGTACGCTCGGCGCGCGCAGCGTCAGGTGGCCGATCGCCGCCGCACGCGCCGCCGTGTCGACGTGCGCATCGAGAAATTCGATCAGCTCGCCCGCCACCTCGGGCGACTTCGCTTCGCCGAGGCCGAGCGCCGCGACGGCGATGCGCTTGGCGTCGACCTTGAGCTGCGGGCCGTCGGCGGCCGGCCGCCACTCGAGAGCGAGATCGGCGCTGAGGTCGCCGTTCAGATCGGGCGTCAGCACGCTGCGCAGATAAGGTCGCAGCACGGCGAGCGGCAGTGCGTCGAGCCCGACCTGAACCGCGGCGCCGGCGGCATTGCCCTGACCGGAGAACGCCAGCTTGCCGTGCACCTTGTCGCTGCCGAGCACGCCGGTGCCCTTGAAGACGACGGGCGCGTCGAGCGGCCAACCGATCGCCTCGGCGTCGAACGAAAAATCACCGAGCGCGAGCGCCGCTGCCGGCGCGGTCGTCGCGTCACGCCAGTCGAGCTGGCCGGCGCGAATCGAGAGCGCCGCGAGCGTCACCTTCCAGCGCGGCGCCGCAGCCGGCGGCGCGGCGGCCGCGCTCGCCGCCGTCTGCGCAGCGCTCGCTGCCGTTGTCGGTAAGGGCACGCGCGCCACCGGCACCGGCTCGCCCGCCGAATCGCCGGCGACAAGGAGGAGGTTGACGCGGCCGGCGGCGTTGCGTTGCGCGAGCACATGCGGCGCATCGATGTCGATCCGCGACAGGTGCACCGCGCCTTCGAGCGGGCGCAGGTCGTCGATCGCGATCCGTACGCTGCCAGCCTGCAGCAGCTCCTGCGCCGCCGCATCGACGACCTTGATCCCGGAAATGTCGACGGTTCCGCTCAGGCGAAGCGTCAGCGTCGGCCGCTGCTCGAAGGCCAGGCGCAAGTCGGCGCTCAGCAGCGCCGACTGCGGACGCACCGGCAGGCCGCGCGGCAGATAGACGAGAAAGCGCGCGATGTCGAAGCGGTCGAGGTGCAGCTTCGCCTCGCCTCGGTCGCGGTCGGCCCACGGTGTTGCCGTCGCCGTCGAATCGAAGCGGCTGCCGTCGAGCTCGAACGCCAGGTGCGGCTCGACCCTGATCTCGCGCTCCGACGGCAGCGAGCTGAGGAAGGGAATGCCGAGCTCGATGCCACGGACGCGGTGCGTCTCGGCGACCGGCGTGTCGACGAAATCGATGGCTCCGCCGCGCACGACGATGTTGTGCAAGGCGAAGCGCGCCGCCTCGTCGCTGTGCCCCGCATATGCGGCGACGAGACGCTGCAGCATGGCGTCGACGTCGTAGCGCCCCTCGCCGACGTGCGTCAGGCGCAGCGCCGGCGCGTCGATCTCGAGCGCGTCGATGACCGGCGCGAAGCGCAGCAGCGAGGTCCACGCCGCGTTCGCGTAGATGCGCTTGACCTGCAGCTGCGGCGCCTCGCCCGGGCTCGCGCCGGCGATCGCGAGGTCGTCGATCGTCAGCTCGAGCGTCCACGGGTTGAAGGCGACGTGGCCGAGCGTGAGGCGGCGGCCGAGCTTCTCGGCGGCTGCCTTCTCGGCCTGACTCGCAACGATCGGAGGCATGTAGAACCACGCCGCGCTCCAGACGAGCGCGAAGACAACGAGGACGATGCCGAGCAGGCCGCGCCGCGAGACCCGTCTTCGTCGACGCGCCGGATCGAGGCCTTCAGCGATCTCCATGAACGGATTCTGAAGGCGCGCACGACCGCCCGCCCGGGGCCGCCGGAGCGCACCTCCTCACCGCATGCCGAGGAGACGGTCGAGCGACCAGGCGCCGCCGCCGCGCGCCGCCAGGAGCAGCAGCGGAGCGGCCCACGACAGATGCGTCGGCCAAGCGTCGGGGTAGACGAAGACTTCGATCACCAGCGTCATGCCGAGCAGCGCCAGCGCCGCTGCGCGGGTCGCCAGGCCGAGAACGAGGAGGAGCGGGAAGAGGTGCTCGGCGTAGGCGGCGGCGTGCGCCGCGAGGACCGGATCGACGAGGGGCAGGCGGTACTCGCTGCGAAACAGCTCGACGGCACCGTCGGTCACGCCGAGGAGGCCGCTCACCTTCGTTCGCCCCGAAGCGAAGAAGACGGCGGCGATACCGACGCGGCTGACCAGGAGCACGAGATCGAGGCCGATCCAGCGCTCGAGCGCGGCGGCGGCGCGGTTCCAGGCGTTGCGCGGTGCGTTCATCGTCGTCATTGCGACACCTCGATCCGGGTGAAGGCGCCGGCGCCGATCAGCGCCGGCAACCAGGCACCGACCCCGCAACGCGGATCGACGACCGCAACCGCATCGAGCGCGGCGGCGAACGACGCCCCTTCGGCCGAGGCGTCGAGAAACGCCAGGGCGACCGCGTCGACCGCGTGCCACTGCACCGTATCGACCGGTCGAACGAGCAATGCGTTTTCGCCGACCCACGGCAGATCGTCGTCGAGCGCGAGCGCTTCGCGATGGCGGCGCCAGATCGTGAAGGCAGGAAGCATCGGGAAACGAACCCAGCGCGCCGCGGGGTGCGGAACGAGCCGCGCCGCGGCCAGCTCGGCGGGGGCGAGTGCGACGAGCGCCGGCGCCGCAAGCACTGGCGCGTCGGCGGCGAGATGCGCCTCGGTCCAGCAGCGGTCGAGTTCGGCGATTCCGGGAAGATACACGAGCTCGCGCGCCGGCGCGAAGTCGGCGAGAAATTCGGCGAAGCCTTCGCCGTAGCCGGCGAGGACGCCGTCGCGCGGCGGATGCGCCGCCGCGAAGATCGCCGCCGCATCGCCGAACCATGCCTCGCCGACGAGCTGGACGACGGTCGGATGGTTGGCGGCCAGCGCCTCGACGCAGGCGAGCCGGACCGTGTTGCGATAGACCGCGAATCCGGGCTGGCGCGCCAAGGCCGTCGCCTCGGGCGCGGCAGCGTCGGCGAAGAGGGCCGCGGCGAAGTCGCGCTGGAAGTCGCGCAGCGATTCACCGTGCAATGGCGGCGCCTTCCTCGTCATTCGACGACCGCCGTGGTGCGCGCCAGCCGGGACTGCGCCGCGTCGCGTTCACCCAGGAGCTCGGCGAAAGCGGGAAGCCGGGCGTCGCGCTCGATCAGCGTCGGCCGCGCTCCGGCGCGCTCGACGAAGCGTTCGTAGAGCCTCCACACCGGCGCGGCGACGGGTGCGTCATGCGAATCGATCAACAGCTGGTCGCCGAGGCGCTCGTCAGGGCGATGACCGGCGATATGGATCTCGACGACGCGCTCGGCGGGAAAGGCATCGACGTAGCGCTCGGCCGAGGTGCCGAGGTTGCGCGCGCTGACGTAGACGTTGTTGATGTCGAGCAGCAGCGAGCAGCCGGTGCGACGCGCGATCTCGGCGAGGAAATCGATCTCGCCCCATTCGTGGCCGTCGAGCGCGAGGTAGTGCGACGGGTTCTCGAGCGCGAGGGTCCGGCCGAGCGCATCCTGGACCCGCGCGACGTTGGCGCAGAGCGTGGCGAGCGCTTCGGCGCTGCGCGGGAACGGCAGCAGATCGGGCAGGTAGCGGCCGCCTTGCCGCGACCAGGCGAGATGCTCCGAGATCAGCTCCGGCTCGACGCGGCGCACCAGCGCGGCAAGCGAGGCCAGCGCCGTCGCATCGAGCTCGTCCGCACCGGCAAGCGAGAGCGAGACGCCGTGCAACGACAGCGGGTGCTCGCGCCGGATCGCGTCGAGCCAGGCCCGGCGCGGGCCGCCGGTGACGAGATAGTTCTCGGCATGCACCTCGAACCAGAGCCCGTCGCGCCGGCAGGCCAGTGCCTCGTCGAAGTGCTCGGCCTTGAGGCCGAGCCCGGCGCCGAGTGCGGCCACGGGTTGCCTGCGCGGCAGGAGGGGACGCGGCCTCAGGCCTTCATCGGCGTCAGCGAGCCCGTGCCCTTGGGCGTCTTGATGCCCGCGCACGTGCCCTTGGCGACGGCCTTCCAGCGATCGCCCTGATAGTCGGCCTTCGCCGTACCGGCGCAGGTGGTGCCGGCGCCCGCGGCGCAATCGTTCTTGCCGGCGAGCGAGACGCCGTAGCACTTCTCCGTCGCCGCCGTCTTGTCGCCCGTCGTCTTGTCGTCGGCGGCGAAAGCCTGGGTGGACAACGCGGCGAGGGCCGCTGCGGCAAGGGCCAGCGAGCGAGCTTTCATCATCGTGCAACTCCTTTGCATGTAGGGGGCGGTCGACGGACACGGTTGTACCGCATCGCGTCGGCATGGCTGGGTCTGCGCCGCGGCCCCGCACCTTACAGCGCGGCACGAAAAGACTCGTCCAGCTCGCCTGATCACCGCGCCGTCAGTCGACCTCGGCGCCGAGGAAATGCCGGCGATGCCGCCGCGGCAGCCCGGCGAAGGANANCAGCATCGGCAGGTCCGCGGTGTTGAAGTCGCTGTCGTAGGCGGGCGGACCGAGCAGCTCGGCGCCGCAACGCAGGTAGCCGCGGATCAAGGCCGGCGTCTCGACATTCACGTCGCGGCGCAGGCTCGCGATCGGCAGGGGTCGCAGCGGGCTGACGCGGCGTTCGGGCGGCGCGAGATGCAAGGCGGAAAGCTGCTGCCACAGGCTGGCCGCGGCATGGCCGCCGTCGCCCATGCCGACGCTGGCACAACCGAAGGCGACATCGAGTCGATGCGAGCGCATGAAATCGCCGAGCGCGCTCCACAGCGCCAGGATCGTGCCGCCGGTGCGCCAGGCCGGGTGGATGCACGACCGGCCCAGCTCGGCCATGCGCGGGCGGATCGGCGCCAGTGCCGTGAGATCGAACTCGGTCTCGCTGTAGAAGCCGCCGGCGCGCCGCGCCGCGTCGGGCGTCAGGACGCGGTAGGTGCCGACGACCTCGTGCGTCTCCTCGTCGGGGAAGATCGCACGGACCAGCAGGTGCGCGCAGTAGTCGTCGAAGCGATCGGCGTCGTGCCCGGGAGGCGTTCCCGCAACGCACTGCAGGCGCGCTCCCATCTCGCCGGCGAAGACCTGAAAGCGCAGGCGCTGGACGCGGCGCAGGTCCTCGGTCGAGTCGGCCCAGGATGCCTCGAGCCGCCGCGGCGTCTTGCGCGAAGTCGAGGCCGCACACGTTGCCGGCGACAGCCGCTTCGCCGGGAGTGTGGCGTCGTGAACGCTTTGCATGGATCCCCCCGTCTTGACACGGGGGATCGTGCGACACGTGCGTGACGACTCCGTGAAGGCGGCGCGGCGCCGCGATGACAGCGACGGCGCCGAATAAAGAGCTAGCCGACCATCTCCAGAATGCTCCAAATCTCCTCGGCGACGCGGCGCATGTGGAGGTCGGGGTTGGCTTCCTGCATCCCGGCGTCGTCGATGCCTTGCGCCGCGGCCTTCAGCTCGGCGAGGGTCGATTCGGAGAGCAGGCGGGCGATGGTCTGGAGAACGATGCCGTGGGCGACGAGGCGCGCCTCGAGCTCACGGATGCGGTCGACGGTTTCGTCCATACGATGCGGCGGTGCGGTCAGGAGATGGGAAGCTCGCAGTCTCGCACGATGCGAGCGGATCAGAGCGCCAAGCGCCGTACCCGACATCTCGACGCGGCAGGATGGAACTCGGCTCAGCCCGACAGGCGCGCTGCCGCAGTCCGCCCGGCGCGCGTCCCGTGAAAGAAGGCTTCCTCGAACACGGAATAGGCGGACAGGTCGGCATGGGCGTAGTGAATCCGCCCGGAAGGCTGCGCAAGCGCGCGCAACGCGACGCTGCTGCGCACGCCCGGCGACGGAACGCTCATCGCATGGCCGTAGCGCATCAGGTCGACCCGCTTCAGCTTCTCGGTCAGGTCCGGATGCGCGCGCTCCAGGTCGGCGACGACGCGCGCCGCCCACGCATGCCAGTCTTCGCCGAGAAGCCGCGCCCGGTTCGCGGCGAGCGCGGCTGCGTCGTCGCTGCCGAGCGCCCAGTACGCCGTCAACACCGTCGAGCCGGCGAACGGACGCGTGCTCTGGTGCATCGCGTCGACGTAGCCGAGGCTGGCGCTGTCGTAGAGCACGTTGTCCCATGACAGCGGCGCGCCCGGCCGATCGTCGAGCGCCGCGTCGACGTGCAGGTTGGCGACGAGCCAGGGCGAATGGCGAACGATGCGCGTCGCTTCGACGAGCGCGGGCGGCGGCGACTCGAGCAGGCGCGCCGCGACGAAGAGCGGCGTCGCCAGGACCAGCTGCGCCGCCGTCCATCGCTCGGCCGCTTGCGCGGCGACGTTCCAGGCGTCGACCGTGACGGCGTCGCGCGTTTCGCCCGCGCGCCAGACGACGCGGCCGGCGTGCAGGCGCTCGCCGAGCGGCTCGGCAAGGCGCTCGGCGAGCCAGGCGTTGCCCTCGGGCCAGGTCAGCACGCCCTCGCTGCCGTCGCCGGTGCGACCTTCGTCGCTGCCCGGAGCGCGAAAGCCGTGCCGGCTCGCGAAGTAGTGCAGGCCGGCCCACGCCGAGACCTGCGCGCTGCCGGCGCCGTAGTCGTCGCGGCAGCAGTAGTCGAGGTACCAGCGCAGGGCCGGCGCGACGATGCCGCGGCCGTCGAGCCAGGCGGCGAAGCTCGTCGCGTCGAGCGCGTCGAGCGCGTCGCTCCAGCGCGAGCGCGCGGTCGGAATCGCGAAGGCGTCGCGCGCGCCCACTTCCTCGACCGCGGCGGCGAAGGCGCGATACGCGACGAGCGTGGGTGCACGCTGCGCCGTCGGCAGCGCTTCGACCGGCGGCAGCAGGCCGTCGCGCCAGGCGCCGGCGATGAAGAGGCGCTCCTGCGGGGTGTGGCACAGCACGCGCTCGTCGTAGACGGCGCGGCCTTGTAGCGTCTGGCGCACGCCGAGCTCTTCGAGAAGCTCGATCACCTCGACTGCGCTGTCGCCGGGTACCGGCAGGTAGTGCGCGCCGAGCGGGCAGCGCATGCCGGCGATCGCGTATCCGCGGCTGTTGCCGCCGGCCGTGTCTTCGAGATCGAGGACGTGCACGTCGTCGACGCCGGCCTTCGTCAGCGCCCGCGCCGCGGCCAGTCCGGCGATGCCGGCACCGACGACGAGCGCGCCGGCACGGCGACTTGACGCCGGGCCCGGCATGGCACCCGACTTCGACGCCGCCGCCACGCCGCTGCGCAGCAGGTGGCCGCGCTCGACCGACGCGCCGACCCAGGTGCCGACGTAGCTCCCTTCGCGCCGCGGCCCGCAGCCGGCGAGGGCGGCGAGGGCCGCCGCCGAGCCGGCGGCGAGGACGTCGCGCCGCGTCGGCCCGCTCACCGCTGCACCTGGCCCCATTCGTCTTCGAAGGTCTGGACCAGGACCTGGTTCGACAGGCGATTGACCTCGGCCGGAACGCGCGCCATGTCGGGCGGAAAGTCGAACAGCGCGGGCAGGCCGGCGACGCTGAGGAAGCGCAGCCCCGGCGGCAGGGTCGCCGGCTGCCTGTATGGCCGGCGGCTGGCGATGATGAATCCCCATTCGCCGAAGCTCGGCACGTGCGCGTGGTACGGCACGGTCGACAGACCCGCGGCCTCGAGCGTCGCGACGACCGTCCAGAAGCTCTTCCTCGCGATCAGCGGCGAGGTCGTCTGGATCACGGCGTAGCCGCTCGCCGAGAGGTGCCGGTCGACGAGCTCGTAGAAGGTCTTCGTGTAGAGCTTGCCGATCGAGAAGTTGGTCGGGTCGGGGAAGTCGACGACGATTGCGTCGTACATGTCGTCGTGCTGCTCGAGCCAGGCGAAAGCGTCGGCGTTGACGACGGCGACCTTCGGCGAGAGCAGCGAATCGGCGTTGAGCCCGCGCAGCAGCGGCTCGGTCGAGAAGAGCCGCGTCATGTGCGGGTCGAGCTCGACCAGCGTCACACGCTCGACGCTCGAGTACTTCAGGATCTCGCGCACCGCCATCCCGTCGCCGCCGCCGAGGACGAGGACGCGGCGCGGCGCGACCGTCGCCGCGAGCGCCGGATGGACCAGCGCCTCGTGATAGCGGTACTCGTCGCGCGAATGGAATTGCAGGTTGCCGTTGAGGAAGAGCCGAACGCCGGCGTGGCTGGCCGTGATGACGATGCGCTGGTAGGGGCTCGACTCGCTGTAGAGGACGTGGTCGGCGTAGAAGCGGTCCTCGGCCCAGGTCGTCACGTGATCGGCGAAGACGAAGGCGAAGACGAGCGCCGCGATCGTCGCGACCGAAGCGGCCGCATGCGCGCCGACCCGGCGCAGCTCGCCGCGAAAGAGCCACAGCGCCCAGACGGCGACGCCGGCGTTCATGAGGCCGAAGAAGGCGCCGGTACGGATCAGTCCCAGCTGCGGCACGAGGAGCAGCGGAAAGGCGATCGAGACTGCGAGAGCGCCGAGGTAGTCGAAGGTGAGGACCTGGGAGACGAGCGTCCTCAGTCCGCCGCCGTTGCCGCGCCCCGCGTAGCGCCTGAGGATGCGCATGACGAGCGGGATCTCGAGGCCGACGAGGACGCCGACGGCGAGGACGAGAGCGTAAAGCGCGAAGCGGAACGACGGCGTCGCGACCGACTGCAGCGCGAACAGCGCCCCCGGCATGAGGCCGCCGATCAAGCCGACGAGCAGCTCGATGCGCAGGAACTGGGCGACGAGCTGGCGCTCGAGAAAGCGCGACAGCCAGGAGCCCACGCCCATCGCGAACAGGTACGTGCCGATGACGGTCGAGAACTGCAGGATCGAATCGCCGAGCAGGTAGCTCGCGAGCGTGCCGGCGGCGAGCTCGTAGACGAGCCCGCAGGCGGCGACGATGAAGACCGAGGCGAGGAGCGCGACCTCGGCCGGGCGGATCGAGGCCCGATCGGCCTCGACTCGCGCTGGATCACTCACCCATGCACCGCCGCCGCGACGATCATGCCGATGGCGATCGCCATCGAGCCGACGACGATCGCCAGCGCCGTGTTCTTCTTGTTCACGATCTCATCCCACAGGTGGTAGGGCGTGATCTTGTCGACGATGAGGAAGCACAGCCAGAAGATGACGACGCCGATGACGGCGTAGAGGATCGATCCGAAGACGATCTCGGGCTTCAACCATTCGAGTCCCATCATGAGAGTGCTCCTGCTGCTGACGAGTTGTGGATGATGATCGACGCGCGCCGCTACTTGTGGCCTCCGCCGCTCGAAAAGCCGCCGAACGCGCCGCCGCCGCTCCGGTAGCCGCTGCCGCTGCGCTGGTTGTTCAGGCAGCTCTGGTATTCCTGCGAAGCCCCGCCGAAAGTGTTGCGCACCTCGCTGCAATCGCCGGGGCCGCCGCCGCTGCAGCGAAACAGGAGCAAAACGAGAATTACGATGAAGATCCAGAAGACGACCTTGACGAGCGGCGACGAGGCGTGGAACGCGGTCGGCAGCGAATCGCGCTGCAAGGCGGCGCGCTTGTCGGGGCCGAGCCGGAAGGCGGCGAGCACGGCGTCGGCCGAGAGCGTCTCGCCCGCCGACCAGACGACCTCCTGCGTGCCCTCGCCCGCCGTCTGCTCACGGTTCAGGCGCTTGGCCGAGGCCGCGCCGGTGCCGATGTAGTCGCTGTTGGCGGTGCGCTGCTCGCGCGTCAGCTGCCAGTAGAACTCGCCCAGGACATAGGTGACCTTGCCGCCGTAGTCGTAGAGCTTGCGATAGAGAACGTCCTGGTACTTGACGCTTTCGCCGAACGATTGCGGCGCACCGGTGATCGGAATCGACCAGCTCCAGCCGTCCTGCGCGTCGACGATGAAGGCAAAGCCCTCGATGCGGTGGTAGAGCAGGTATTCGCGCCAGAACGTCTGCTCGTCGTCGCCGCCGGCGCCGACCTCGCAGCGCTCGACGTAGCCGACCACCTGCCACGGCAGCGGCTGCTTGCCGCCGAAGGCGATCGTTCCGACCGTTCCGAGCGGAATCTGCGGCTCGGCGCTGTTCGTCTGCTTGTAGTAGGCGAGGTCGCCGCCGACGCCCTGCGAGACGTCGACGACCGACTTGCATTGATGGCAGACGATCGACTGCGTCGTCTCGAGCTTGACCTCGAGGGCGGCGCCGCAGTTCGGGCACTGCAGCGAGCGCCCCGACAGCGTCTTCTCGCCGGCCTCGCTCAGGCCCGTCATCGCCAGATCGGTGAGCGAGACCGAGTGGCCGACCGACCAGCCCGGATGCGCCGGATCGGTGTAGTCGATCGTGCCGACGTCGCCGCGGCTGCTCCGCACGTCGGCGACGACGAAGCCGCGCTCGAGGTTCGGCCGCCTCGGCAGCTCGCCCTGTGCCGCGATCAGCTTGGCCGCGACGACCGAGGCGACCGACCAGCTCTCGCCGTTGACCGTCAGCGGCGCGCCGGGCTGCAGCCGTTCGGGTGGCGGCACCGGCGTCTGCAGCGGCGCATCGAAAGCGACGACGAAGCGGCCGTTGTCTTCCGACAGCCACCCCGACTTCTGCAGTTCCGGACCGGTCTCGAAGAGCGCGTGCCATTCGTTCCAGGTGCCTTCGGCGTAACGGTACTGCAGCCGCCCGACGAGCGTGAAGTGCGCGCCCTGGTACTTGCCGGCGGCACCGAGCTGCAACGGCGAATGGTCGTCGAAGACCTCGGCGCTCTGGCCGATCTTGCGCAACTGGTCGCCGGCGCGAACGACCGTCGAGCGGCAGAAGCTGCAGACCGCGAACGGCGCCGCCGCCGAGCGGAACTCGACCGGCGCGCCGCAGTTCGGGCACGGGGCGCGGTAGGCGCGCTGGGGTGAAGGATCGGTGGCCAAGGGGCGACGCGGATATGCAAGAGCGGGGTCGACGCGACCCCGCTTCTACATCATCGACATCTGCTCAGGCCAGCTTCTTCAGCAGCTCGGCCTTCTTCGCGTCGAATTCTTCCTGGGTCAGGATACCTTTGGTCTTGAAGTCGGCGAGGCGCTCGAGCGTCGCCATCACGTCTTCCGGCTTGACGCCCGACGCAGCTGCCGCGCCCGCAACAGCTGCGGGCGCACCGGGCGCAGAGGAGGCGAGACCCTGGCCGAGCTGACTGGCCATCACCTGCCCGAGCGCGACGCCGGCGCCGAGGCCGACCGCGCTGCCGACGATGCCGCCGCCACCGCCGTTGGCCGCGCCCGCGGCGAGCGCCGGGATCGACTGCGCCGTCTGGTACTGCATGAACTTGGCGGTGTCGCCGACCATGCCCATGCCGATCTTCTGGTCGAGGATCTTCTGCAGTTCGTCGGGCAGCGAGACGTTCTGCATCGTCACCATCTCGAGCTTCAGGCCGAGCTT
>JGI24140J50213_10000147_pt1 | contig 32112 bp, 29 predicted proteins | sample BarGraIncu00222A_FD_50213 | JGI IMG/M metagenome (IMG submission 50213)
ACACCGAGGACGGTCGACCGGTCTTCCTCGAGGACATCTGGCCGACGCCGCAGGACGTCCAGTCCACGATGGACACCGCGATCACCCGCGAGATGTTCACGACCGACTATGCGGACGTGTTCGCGGGGGACGAGCGCTGGCGCTCGCTGCCCACACCGCTCGGTGGGACCTTCGAGTGGGACGAGTCCTCGACCTACGTCCGCAAGCCCCCGTACTTCGACGGGATGGCGATGACTCCGGAACCGGTCACGGACATCGTCGGGGCCCGCGTGCTGGCCAAGCTCGGCGACTCGGTGACGACCGACCACATCAGCCCGGCCGGCTCGATCAAGGCGGACAGCCCGGCCGGCCGCTACCTGGCCGAGCACGGCGTCGACCGCGGTGACTTCAACTCCTACGGGTCCCGGCGCGGCAACCACGAGGTAATGATCCGCGGCACGTTCGCGAACATCCGGCTGCGCAACCAGCTCGTACCCGGCGTCGAGGGCGGCTTCACCGTCGACCTGCTCGACGAGGCCCGGCCGCAGACGACCATCTACGACGCGGCCCAGCACTACCAGGCCGAACGGGTCCCGCTGGTGGTGCTCGCCGGCAAGGAGTACGGCTCAGGTTCGTCCCGGGACTGGGCGGCCAAGGGGACGGCGCTGCTCGGCGTCCGTGCCGTCATCGCCGAGTCGTACGAGCGGATCCACCGGTCCAACCTGATCGGCATGGGCGTGCTGCCGTTGCAGTACGCGGCAGGGGAGTCGGCCAAGAGCCTCGGGCTCGCGGGCGACGAGACCTTCTCGGTCCGCGGCGTCACCGCGCTCAACGAGGGTCGCGTCCCCCGGGAGGTGTCGGTGACAGCGGCGCGCGCGGACGGCACTTCGGTCGACTTCACCGCGGTGCTGCGCATCGACACCCCTGGCGAGGCCGACTACTACCGGCACGGCGGAATCCTGCAGTACGTGCTGCGCTCCCTCCTCTCCTGAGGGGGTGCGCCGCCGTCTAGGGTGACCGGCATGCCGCTCGTCGCCGGGATCGACTCGTCCACCCAGTCGGTCAAGGTCGTCGTACGCGACGCCGGCACCGGCGAGCTGGTGCGGGAGGGGCGCGCCTCCCACCCGGACGGCACCGAGTGCCCGCCGCAGGCCTGGTGGGACGCGCTGGCGGCGGCCTCGGACGGCCTGCTCGACGGTGTCGCAGCCCTCGCCGTAGCTGGGCAGCAGCACGGGATGGTGGCGCTCGACGGAGCAGGAGAGGCCGTCCGCCCGGCGTTGCTGTGGAACGACATGCGCTCCGCGCAGGACGCCGCCGACCTCGTCTCAGAGCTGGGCGGTCCGGCCGCGTGGGCCGACGCGGTGGGGTCGGTCCCGGTCGCCAGCTTCACCGTCACCAAGCTGCGCTGGCTCGCCCGGTGCGAGCCTGAGCTGGCCGCGAGGGTCGAACGTGTGCTGCTGCCGCACGACTGGCTGACCTGGCGGCTGACCGGCTCGCCCGCCGTGGCCACGACCGACCGCGGCGACGCGTCCGGTACCGGCTACTGGTCGCCCGCATCTGACTCGTACCGCCTCGACCTCCTGCGACTGGCGCTCGGCCACGACGCCGCGGTGCCGCGCGTGGCGTCCCCAGCCGAGATCGTGGGGGAGACCTCGACAGGTGGTCTCGTCGCCGCCGGCACGGGCGACAACATGGGGGCGGCGCTGGGCCTCGGGCTCGCCGAGGGCGACGTCGTCGTGTCCCTGGGCACCTCCGGGACGGCGTTCGCCGTGTCCCACCGGCCGTGCTCGGACGCCAGCGGTGACGTCGCCGGGTTCGCCGACGCCACCGGGCACTGGCTGCCGCTCGTGTGCACCCTCAACGCCGCGCGGGTCCTCACCTCGGGTGCGGCCCTGCTCGGGGTCGACGTCGACACTTTCGGTGACCTCGCGCTCCGGGCACCGGCGGGCGCCGAAGGACTCGTGCTCCTGCCCTACCTCGAGGGTGAGCGCACGCCGAACCTGCCGCACGCCACCGGCCAGCTCACCGGCATCACGAGAGCCAACCTGACGCCGCAGAACCTCGCGAGGGCGTGCATCGAGGGCATGCTCTGCGGCCTCGCCGATGCGGTCGAATCCCTTGTGGCACAAGGAGTTTCGCCGCGACGGGTGCTGCTCATCGGCGGTGCCTCGGTGTCTCCTGCCGTCCGTACGGTGGCGTCGAGCCTGTTCGGCCTGCCCGTCCACGTACCTGCACCGGGGGAGTACGTCGCCGAGGGTGCAGCACGGCAGGCCGCCTGGGCGCTGACCGGNGCAGCCGAAGCTCCTGCGTGGGACAACGGCGNCGTCGTGGTCGTCGAGGCGGACCCTGCGCCGCGCGTCCGCGAGGCGTACGCGGNGGCGCGCGAGGCCGCCTACCCNGNCGCCTGAGCGGAGGGCAGCGCCACCGTGTCGACGTCGCGCGTACCCCCCGGCTGGCCGGCGGAGGTGCCGCCTCCGGACGCCCCCGGATGGGAGCGCCGGGCCACGGGCTGGCTCTTCGACCTCTGCCCGGCGGACCTGCGGGCCCATGACGTCCTGAAGCGGCACCCGATCGTCCTCGCGTACGTGGCGGTGGGCCAGATCGACGGGGCGCTCGGCGGNCTGCAGGCCGCGGTGGCCTCGGCGCGGGCCGACCTGCGTGACGACGTGGCCCCNTCGGTCATCACCGAGGTCATCGACGCGCTGCAGCGCGAGCAGGCCTCGCTCGAGGCGGCTCGGCGGTCGGTCCGGCTCGTCGCGGAGGCGCTGCGGGGCGTCCGNCACCGCCCGCGGCTCTGAGCGGACGGCGACAGCGCCGGCCAGCATCGGTGAGCGTGCCGCGACCATCCCGTGAACGGCGCGTGACGAAATTGTTACCGGCAACTACAAATTCCTGACGTATGGGGCTTGCAGTTGCCCCACGCTCGTGAATAAGTTGCGGCTGACAACATTCGTGCGCCCCATGTACGGCTCGTCGTCGATCACCTCCCGGGCCTTCCGTCCCCAAAGGCTGATCTGCAGGACCCATGCACCTCCCGCCACGAAAGGATCGGGTCACATGCGTAAGCGTTCCCTCTTGGCCGCCGCCGGCTTGTCGGTGTCGGTGCTCGCCCTCGCGGCGTGTGGAAGCAACTCCACCGCAGCACCGGCAGCGAGCGGTGGCAGCTCGTCCGCCCCCGCCGCCAAGCCCAAGGTCGGCGTCATCCTTCCCGACTCCGCCTCCTCGGCGCGCTGGGAGAACAACGACCGCCCGCTGCTCAAGGCAGCGTTCGACGCCGCTGGCGTCGACTCGGACATCCAGAACGCCGGTGGCGACGTGACGAAGTTCTCGTCCATCGCCGACCAGATGATCAACGAGAAGGTCAACGTCCTCCTCATCGTCAACCTGGACAGCGCGAGCGGTGCAGCGGTCGAGGCCAAGGCCAAGGCAGCCGGTATCCCGACCGTCGACTACGACCGGCTCACGCTGGGCGGCAGCGCTTCCTACTACGTCTCCTTCGACAACGTCGCGGTCGGCACCACCATCGGCCAGGGCCTCGTCAAGTGCATGGGGGCTCAGGGTCACAAGACCGGTGCAGTCATCGAGCTGGACGGGTCCCCGACCGACAACAACGCGACGCTGTTCCACCAGGGCTACGACGCGGCGATCAAGGCGGCCGGCTACACCGTGGCTGCCGACCAGGCCGTTCCGAACTGGGACAACGTCCAGGGCGGCACGATCTTCGAGAACCTCTACAGCGCGCACAAGAACATCGTCGGAGTGGCCTCGGCCAACGACGGTCTCGGCGGCGCGGCTGAGGCGATCCTCGCCAAGAACGGTGTGGCGGGCAAGATCCTGGTCACCGGCCAGGACGCCACGGACGAGGGTCTGCAGCGGGTGCTCGAGGGCACGCAGTGCCTGAGCGTCTACAAGGCGGTCAAGAAGGAGGCCGACGCGGCTTCCAAGATCGCGATCGACCTGGCGAAGGGCGACACCGCCTCCGCCGACGCTCTCGCCACCGGCAGCGTCCAGGACAAGACCGGCAACCGTACGGTCAAGTCGGTCCTGCTCATCCCGCAGGCGATCTTTGCGGCCAACGTCGAGGATGTCATCACTGATGGCTACACGACGGCGGCCAAGTTGTGCACGACGCCCGCTCTCGTGGCGGCCTGCGCGACCAACAAGGTTTCCTAAAGCTGGGACCGGTAGGGGTGGTCGCGACGAGCGACCACCCCTACCGTCAGCGTGCAGAACATCCCAGCAGCCGCAAAGGTGAGGCATCTTTCATGACAGCCCAGCCCGTAGTCGAACGACCAGCCGGCGGATCCACGGACGGCGAGCCGCTGCTCAGCCTTCGTCAGATCAACAAGAGCTTCGGTGTGGTACAGGTTCTGTACGACGTCGACCTCGACGTCTTCCCCGGACAGGTCACTGCCCTGGTCGGTGACAACGGTGCCGGGAAGAGCACGCTGATCAAGTGCGTTGCCGGGATCTACCCGGTCGACAGCGGCGAGATCACCTTCGAGTCGCACGAGGTCGCGGTCCACAGCCCCAAGCAGGCCAGCACCCTGGGCATCGAGGTCGTCTACCAGGACCTCGCGCTCTGCGACAACCTCGACGTCGTCCACAACATGTTCCTCGGGCGCGAGCAGACGAAGGGCATCGTCCTCGACGAGGCCGGCATGGAGCAGAAGGCCAGTGACACCCTCGCCGGCCTGTCCGTACGTACGCTGAAGTCGGTCCGCCAGCTCGTCGCCAGCCTTTCCGGTGGGCAGCGGCAGACCGTCGCGATCGCGCGGGCCGTTCTCTGGAACAGCAAGCTGGTCATCCTCGACGAGCCGACCGCCGCGCTCGGCGTCGCGCAGACCGAGCAGGTCCTCAACCTGGTGCGCCGCCTGGCCGACCAGGGCCTCGGCGTCCTCCTCATCTCGCACAACCTCAACGACGTCTTCCAGGTCGCCGACCGCATCGCCTGCCTCTACCTGGGGCGGATGGCAGCGCAGGTGCGCACAACCGATGTGACGCACGCCGAGGTCGTCCAGCTCATCACCACCGGGCGCAGCGCCTCGAGCCCCGGAAGTACCGGCTCCACCGCCGGGAACGGCCTCGAGGGAGGACCGGCATGACCGCGGAGACCGTCACCCCGGAGACGGCGCCCGGGCCAGCTGGATCTGCCAGGTCGGGCAACATCAACGACGCCGTCCACGACTACTTCGACAAGGTGCGTGGTGGCGACATCGGTTCGCTGCCGGCCGTCCTCGGCCTGGTGACGCTGGTCATCGTCTTCACCGCGCTGCAGCCCAAGAACTTCGCCGACGCCGGCAACTTCGCCAACCTGCTCACGCAGGCGACGGGCACGATCACGATCGCCATGGGGCTCGTGTTCGTCCTGCTGCTGGGCGAGATCGACCTGTCGGCCGGCTACAACGCTGGTGTCAGCGCGGCAGTCCTGGGCATCTTCCTGACCAACCATGGCTGGGCGTGGCCCTTCGCGGTGATCGCTTGCCTGCTCACCGGTGCGGTGATCGGCCTGACCATCGGTCTGCTCGTCGCGCTCCTCAAGATCCCCAGCTTCGTGGTCACGCTGGCGTTCTTCCTCGGCCTGCAGGGCGTCCTGCTGCTGGTCATCGGCGACGCCGGCACCATCCGCATCCACGACACCACGATCCAGGCGCTCACGTCCGGGCATCTGTCCGTCGTCGGCAGCTGGATCTTCTATGTCATCGTCGTGGCGCTCTACGCGCTCGCCACGCTGTGGTCGATCCTCGGCCGCCGCCGGTCCGGCCTGCCCACCCCGGATACGTCCGTGTGGGCTGCCAAGGTCGGCGCCATGGTCCTCGTCCTCGGCGTGCCGACGTACTTCCTCAACCAGGACCGCGGCTCGAACGGCGTCGTCATCAAGGGCACGCCCTACGTCGTACCGATGATCTTGATCCTGCTCGTGGGCCTCACGTTCCTGCTCCAGCGCACGGCCTTGGGCCGGCACATCTACGCGGTCGGGGGCAACGCCGAGGCGGCCCGGCGGGCCGGCATCAACGTGCCGGGCGTCAAGATCTTCTGCTTCATCATGGGCGGCACGCTGGCCGCTCTCGCCGGCATCGTCCTCGCCTCTCGTACCTTCTCGGTCTCGCCGCTCACCGGTGGTTCCACCACGCTGCTGTACGCCGTCGGNGCGGCCGTGATCGGTGGTACCAGCCTGTTCGGCGGGCGCGGCAAGATCAAGGACGCCGTGCTGGGCGGCCTGGTGATCGCGACGATCGACAACGGCATCTCCTACATCACGCAGACCGCCGGTGTCGTCTTCGTCGTGACGGCCCTGGTCCTGCTGCTCGCCGCAAGTGTCGACGCGCTGTCCCGGCGGCGTGCCGTCGCGACCGGACGCGCGTAGCAGGCCGCGTGACGCGTGGCTAACAGCCTGGCGGGGGCGACCCAGGACGAGGTCCGCCGGCACAATCTCGGCAACCTGCTCCAGCTCCTGCANGTCCACGGAGCGACGTCCCGCTCCGACCTCACGGCGCTCACCGGCCTCAACCGGAGCACCGTGGGNGCGCTGACNACCGAGCTGGCCGACGCCGGNCTGGTGTCGGAGCAGGCACCCGTCGGCCGCGGTGGGGCAGGTCGCCCGTCGATCATGGTGCGGCCGCAGACGCAGCGCGTCTACGTCCTCGCGTTCGACGTGGGCGTCGACCACATCATCGCGGCCCGGGTGGGGCTCGGCGGCGAGGTGCTCGACCGCCGCGAGCTGCGCCAGTCGNGGGGCGACTACCAGACCTCNAAGATNCTGCGGCACGTGGAGAAGCTCGGCCGGTCGGTCCTCGCCGGNGCCTCGTCCGACTCGGTGTGCGTCGGCATCGGGGCCGGCGTGTGCGGTGTCGTCTCGCACGCCAACGGCCTCGTGCGCTTCGCACCCAACCTCGGCTGGGTCGACGTGCCGTTCGGAGCGCAGATCGCGGACCGGCTGGCGACGTCGCTGCCGGTCGTCGTCGGCAACGATGCCGACCTCGGAGCCATCGCCGAGCACGTACGCGGAGCCGCGCAGGGCTCGCGCAACGTGATCTTCCTGTCCGGCGAGGTCGGTGTCGGCGGCGGCATCATCCTCGACGGGCGGGCGATGAGCGGTGCCGGCGGGTACGGCGGCGAGGTGGGCCACATGGCGGTCAACCCGCGCGGGCGGCTCTGCCGGTGCGGCGCGCGCGGGTGCTGGGAGACCGAGGTGGGGGAGGAGGCAGCGCTCATCGCGGCCGGCCGACCCGACTCGACGATCGAGAACGTCGTGGCGCTCGCCGCCGCCGGTGACCGCCAGGCTCGCGCTGGGCTGCGCCGGGTCGGCGGCTGGCTCGGCATCGGCGTGGCCAACCTGGTCAACCTGTTCAACCCCGAGGTGGTCGTCTTCGGCGGGGTGTTCCGCGAGCTCTACCCCGCGACCGAGCCCATCGTGCGGGCGGCACTGGGCAAGGCGCTGGCCGCGCCGCGCGAGCAGGTCCGGCTCGCACTGCCGATGTTCGGCGGCGACTCGACCCTGCTGGGCGCCGCGGAGAGCGCGTTCGCGCCGCTGCTGGACGACCCGCTGGGTGCCCTCGCCCACGGGTCCCAGAGGCTGCGGGCTTGAGCGAGGCGGGCGCGGACCTCGATCGGGTACGGCTGGCCGCGGGCGGCGCCGTGCTCACGCTCGTACCGGGCAGCGGTGGGCGCGCCACGTCGCTGGTCGTCGACGGCCTCGAGCTGCTGGCGCACGAGACGCCCACCGACGTCGGCTGGGGCTGGTACCCGATGGCGCCGTGGCCAGGGCGCCTCCGCGCCAACGCCCTGGTCTGGGCCGGGGCGACGTACCCGATGCCGGTCACGCACGAGGTCTGGGCGATCCACGGCACCGTCTATGCAGTCCCCTGGACGGTCGAGGCCGTCGCGGACACGTCGGCGGTCCTGTCCGTACCTCTCGTGCCGCCGTGGCCCTGGGCCGGCCGCGTGCGCCAGACCTGGCGCCTCACGGACGGCTCGCTCGAGACGGTGCTCGAGGTCACGTCGGACGGGGCCGAGTTCCCCGCCGAGCTCGGCTGGCACCCGTGGTTCCGGCGCCGGCTGGACCGTGGCGGACCAGCCGTGCTCGACCTCCCGGCCGAGTCGATGTACGAGCGCGACGCCGGTCACCTGCCGACGGGGGCGCTCCTGCGCCCCCCACCGCCCGGGCCGTACGACGACACGTTCCCGCTGCCGGGCGGTGAGGTGGCTCTGACCTGGCCTGGCGCCCTTCGGCTGTCCTGCCGTACCGACTGCGGCTTCGTCGTCGTGTACGACGAGCGGCCGGACGCGCTGTGCGTCGAGCCGCAGACGGCGCCGCCCGACGCGATCAACCTGACGCCCGGCCTCGTCCGACCGGGGTCGCCCCGTTCGGCGCGAGCGGTGTGGTCCTGGTCACCTGACTCCTGAGGCGAGATGACGGGCCGTCGGAGGTCCCCGGCCCTAGACTCGGTGGGTGCTCGAACACGTGCAGGGACCAGCGGACCTGAAGCAGCTGACCCGTGAGCAGCTCGACACCCTCGCCGCGGAGATCCGTACCTTCCTGGTCACGAACGTCTCGCGGACGGGCGGCCACCTCGGTCCCAACCTGGGCGTGGTCGAGCTCACGCTGGCTCTGCACCGGGTGTTCGACTCGCCCCGCGACACGATCCTGTGGGACACCGGGCACCAGGCCTACGTGCACAAGATCCTCACCGGGCGGCAGGCCGACTTCCCCACGCTCAAGCAGCGCGGTGGGCTCTCCGGCTACCCCGACCGGGACGAGTCCCCGCACGATGTCGTCTCCAACAGCCACGCGTCGACGTCCCTGTCGTGGGCCGACGGCCTGGCCAAGGCCCGGCAGCTGCGCGGCGAGCTGACCGAGCGGGCCGTCGTTGCGGTCATCGGCGACGGCGCGCTGACCGGCGGGATGGCGTGGGAGGCCCTCAACAACATCGCGGCGGCGCCCGACCGGCCGCTCGTCATCGTCGTCAACGACAACGCGCGCTCCTACGCGCCGACGATCGGCGGGCTCGCGCACCATCTGGCGACGCTTCGTACGACCCGCGGGTACGAGCGGTTCCTCGACTGGGGGCGCACCGTCCTCGGCCGGACCCCAGTGGTGGGCGGACCCATCTACGAGACCTTGCACGGCATGAAGAAGGGCCTGAAGGACATCGTCGCCCCGCAAGGGATGTTCGAGGACCTCGGCCTGAAGTACATCGGTCCCGTCGACGGCCATGACGTCGAGGCCGTGGAGCACGCGCTCCACCGGGCTCGCGCGTTCGGCGGTCCGGTCATCGTGCACGCCATCACGCACAAGGGTCGCGGCCACGCGCCGGCCGAGAACGACAAGTCCGACCACTTCCACGGCATCGGTGTCGTCGACCCCGAGACCGGGATGCCGCTGGCGACGTCGGGCACGCCGTGGACGCAGGTGTTCGCCGAGGAGCTCGTCGCCATCGGGGCCGTGCGTCCCGACGTCGTCGCCGTCACCGCGGCGATGCTGGAGCCGGTCGGGCTGGGCGCGTTCGCCCGGGCCTACCCCCAGCGGGTGTTCGACGTCGGCATCGCGGAGCAGCACGCGGCCACGTCCGCGGCGGGGATGGCTTTCGGCGGGCTGCACCCGGTGGTCGCCGTCTACGCGACGTTCCTCAACCGGGCCTTCGACCAGGTGCTCATGGACGTGGCCCTGCACAAGGCCGGCGTGACGTTCGTCCTCGACCGCGCCGGTGTGACCGGCGACGACGGGGCCAGCCACAACGGCATGTGGGACCTCTCGATCCTGCAGGTGGTGCCGGGGCTGCGCATCGCGGCGCCGCGCGATGCGGTGACCCTGCGGGCCGAGCTGCGCGAGGCCGTCGCGGTCGACGACGCGCCCACGGTCCTCCGCTTCCCGAAGGCGGTCGTGGGGCCAGAGCTCGTCGCCGTGGACCAGATCGGCGGCATGGACGTCCTGCGGCGCAGCGGCGACAAGGACGTGCTCGTCGTGTCGGTCGGTGCGATGGCCGAGACCTGCCTCGAGATCGCCGACCGGCTGGCCGACCAAGGCATGGGCGTCACGGTGGTCGACCCGCGCTGGGTCAAGCCGCTGGACCCCGCGCTGCCTGGCCTCGCTGCCGAGCACCGGCTGGTCGTCACGGTGGAGGACAACGGCAGGGTGGGCGGCGTCGGCTCCATGGTCGCCATGGCCCTGCGTGACGCCGGGGTGGCGACACCGCTGCGCGACTTCGCCATCCCCCAGGAGTTCCTCGACCACGCCAAGCGCGCGCAGATCCTGGCCGCGATCGGGTTGAACGCGCAGGACATCTCGCGTGCCGTCGTCGAGCACATCGCCGGCCTCGAGAACGGCATCAGCGTGCCGGGCCCCTCCGACGCCGACGCCGACGCGCCCCACGAGTCCTGACCCGGCCGGTCCCGTGAGGTCTGGTCGGTGAGCGGTGCAGGCGTTCGCGTGGCGACACCCGCTGACCGGCCGCGGGTCGTCGAGACCGTGGTGGCCGCGTTCGTGGCCGACTCCGCGTTCCGCTACTTCTTCCCCGACGACGCCACGTACGAGCACGAGGCAGGTGTCTTCGCGGCGTACCTGTTCGACCTACGCGTGGTGCACAGCACCGTATGGGTCGCCGGCGACGGGGCTGCGGTGGCGATGTGGGAGCCGCCAGGCGTACCCGGGAAGCGGCTCCGCCTCGACCTGCCTGCGGGCACCCTCGCGCGGCTCGAGGCGTACGAGCAGACGGTCCACCCGGCGCTGCCCGATGCGCCGCACTGGTACCTCGGCGTGCTCGCCACCCACCCGGANCACGCGGGCCGGCGCTGGGGACGGGCGGTCATGGCGGCCGGTCTGGAGTGCGCCCGCACCGACGGCCTGCCCGCCTACCTCGAGACGACCACCTCGGGCAACGTCGCGATGTACGAGCGCGCCGGCTGGCNCGTGGACGCGACCGTCCCGGTCGACGTGCTGACCGTGCGGGTGATGAGGCAGGGCTAGCGGTAGCGGACCGCCGGGAGGACCGGGTCGGGCGGCGCCGCGTCGCGCAGCGCCTGGAGCACCGGGTCGCCGCCGCGGCGGGCCATGACGACCTCCTCGGCGGTGATGAGCAGGGGCCGGTCGAAGCCGCGCTCGTGGTCGTCGGCGAGCGTCGCGGCCACGAGGGCGAACGCCGGGTCGATCCGGGACAGGTCGAGCCAGCCGCGGCGGCGCGTCGGCATCGCGGCGGCCCGCATGCCTGCCGAGTCGCCGCCGACGAGCGCTCTGCGGAAGGCTCCGCTGCCGAGCAGGGTGACGACGTCGCAGTCGCCCATGGGCCGCAGGGGCTGGAGCCGGTTGCGGTGGTACCTCGATGCGGCGAGCTCGCCCATCTCCTCCAGGTAGCGCAGGCACGGCCACCACCAGCTGCGCGGGGTGTGCCCGCATGCCTCGAGCAGNCCGGCGCGCAGGACCANGACCTCGTCGGGGTCCGTACCGATCCCGAGCAGGCCGATCCCCAGGTCGAGCACGTCGCCGGGGATCGTCGACTGCACCCAGCTGGCACCTGGGTGCTGGCTGTGGCCACGGGGGAGCCCGACCGGTCGGGCGCGGCTCGCGAGGTCGTCCGGCGACCGCCAGGCCACCGAGCCGAGGGCGTGCAGCCAGCTGGACAAGATCGCGCGGGTCTCGGGCCGCTCCGGGTCGTGGCCCCCGAGGCCGGCCTGGATGGTCTCCCAGGGGACCAGCCGTCCGCTGCCGATGATCACGCCGTCGTCGACAGGGACGAGGTCCAGGTCTTGGATCACCGAGACGGCCAGCACGCAGCGGCGCAGGGCAGCGCGCCCGCCCACCCCCGGTTCCATGTCAGCGACGGTACCCACCCGATTGACCACGCACAGCCACCACGGGGGTGAGGGCGGCTACTCAGCGTAATCAAGGTAAAACCCTGCGCCCCTGTGGCACCGTGCGTCACGCTTTCTGTCATGGAACGGGGGAAGTACGCCGGATCGGGCGGCTGGCCGTACGGAGGACCGGGGTCAACCGTGCCGGCTGCCGAGGTCGTCGCTCCGAAGCGCCGCAGCCGGCGGCGGGACGCCGTCGTCGCCAGCGTCGTGGCGGTCGTCGTGGCCGCTGTCACCGTGCTGGCCTGGCCAGCTGCATCGCACGGCGCGACCAAGATCCCCGTCTCTTCTACGTCCGCGAGCCCGNCCGCNTCGTCCGGCGGTGCCGGCACCAGCACGGCCGCCGACAGCGCGCGCGACACCGCTCTCGTCGACCTCCTGGCTGCGCGGGCCAAGGCGCTGAGCAGCGGTGACCTGGCCGGCTGGCTGGCCGGGGTCGACCCGCAGCAGCCGGCGCTCGTCGCCCACCAGCGGATGCTGTTCACCAACCTGCGCACGCTGCCGCTCGCCGACTTCGGCTGGACCGAGTCCGACGCCAACCCCCTGGGTGGCTACGACGTCCCCGCCACGATGAGCGTCGGCTTCGTCGGCGCCGACGCGACCTACAGCGGGGCGTACGTGCTGCACTACCGGTTCCGCGGCTACGACAGCACGGACATCCTCGATCCGTACGCGCCGGTGTTCCTTCGCCGTGCGGGGACGTGGCTGCTCGCCGGTGACCAGACGACCACGCAGGGGGACACGTACAAGATCGAGCCGTGGGACCACGGACTGATCGCAGCGGGCAAGGGCAAGCACTCGCTCGTCATCGTGTCGGCGTCGGACGCCAAGCGGCTGCGCGGGATGGTGCAGCAGGCCGACGCCGCCGTGGGGCGCGTGGCCGCGATGTGGCCGAGTGCGTGGGCCGGCCGTGTGGTGGTCTACGACACCCGCGACGCGTCCGTGTTCTCGGGCGTGCTCGGGGTCGATGTCTCGGCCACCGACTTCGGTGGCGTCACCACGAGCATGACCGGCGACGTCTCCACGACGCGCAACGACGACCTCCGCGTCGTCGTCAACTCGGCCTACTCCCCGCCGGGGAGCTCGACCCTTCCGGCCGTCCTCACCCACGAGTTCACCCACGTGGCGAAATGGGCCGACGTCTCGGGCGGCACACCGATCTGGGCCATCGAGGGCATCGCCGAGTACACGGCCTTCCGCGGCCACCCGCAGGACCAGCGCGTCACCAGCAAGATCGGCACGGACGGTCGCGCCGGCCGGCTGCCCAAGACCCTGCCGCGGTCGAGCGGCTTCTACAGCGGGGCCACCGAGCAGTTCGACTACGGCATGGCCTGGCTCGCCTTCGAGTACCTCAAGGAGACGTACGGCGAGAGCAAGGTACGGATGCTGTACGAGCGGCTTGCGAAGATCACCGCCCCTGCAGACTCGCCCGCCGCGCTGAAGGCCGAGCGACAGGCGTTCCAGGCGGTGGTGCATGTCAGCGAGGCGAAGTTCGTCTCCGGCCTGAACCACTGGATCGCCCAGGTCATCCGTCCCGTGCGCTGACCGCGTCGCGCCCTCCGCGGCGCCGGACGGGCTAGGGCAGGGAGGCGACGCCGGGGGCGAGGAACCGTTGCCCTGTCACGCGTTCTGACACGCCGGTCCGGTCGAGCGACGGCGTGATGCCGCCGTTCCAGAACGCCCATCCACCGCCGAGCAGCAGGCACAGGTCGATGTCCTGGGCCGCAGCGACGACGCCTTCGTCGAGCATGATCCGGATCTCCTGGGCGAGGGCAGCCCGGGCCCGTTCTAGGACCTGCTCGGCGCTCTGCGGCTGGTCGCCGCGCGACCACAGAGCCGCCACCTCGGGGTCGACCGAAGGCTGGCCACCCTCCCAGGTGTAGATGCCGGTCTTGCCGGCGGCGACCACGGCCTGGAAACCCGGCGAGACGCCGAACCGGTCAGGGAACGCCTCGTGCAGCGACTCGGCGGTGTGCAGCGCGACCGCAGGCCCGACCAGTGCCATCAGCACCATCGGCGACATCGGCATCCCGAGGCCCTCGACGGCTGCGTCGGCGACCTCGAACGGGGTGCCCTCGTCGACAGCCGCGATGACCTCCCCGAGGGCGCGCGTGATCAGCCGGTTGAAGACGAACGCCGGTGCGTCCTTGACCAGGACGCAGGACTTCTTCAGCTGCTTGCCGACGGCGAACGCCGTGGCGAGCGTCGCGTCGTCCGTACGGTCGGCTCGCACGATCTCGAGCAGCGGCAGCACGGCGACCGGGTTGAAGAAGTGGAACCCGACGACCCGCTCCGGGTGCTCCAGCTGCGCGGCCATGGCCGACACGGACAACGACGACGTGTTGGTCGCCAGGACGCAGGTCGGCGAGACCACGGCCTCGACCTCGGCCAGCACCTGCTGCTTGACCTTGAGCTCCTCGAACACAGCCTCGATCACCCAGTCGGCGTCGGCGAAGCCGTCCTTGCTCGTCGAGCCGGTGACCAGCGCCTTGAGCCGGTTGGCGCGGTCGGGGCTGACCCGGCGCTTCGCGAGCAGCCCGTCGATCTCGCCGTGCACGTAGGCGATGCCGCGCTGGACCCGGTCGTCGTCGAGGTCGGTCATCACGACCGGTACCTCGAGCCGCTGGGCGAACAGGAGGGCGAGCTGTCCTGCCATCAGCCCTGCGCCGACGACGCCGACCTTGGTGACCGGGCGCGCGAGCGCCTTGTCCGGCGCGCCCGCGGGCCGCTTGGCCCGCTTCTGCACCAGGTCGAACGCGTACAGCCCGGCGCGGAGCTCGTCGCCCATGACGAGGTCGGCCAGCGCGACGTCCTCTGCCGCGAACCCCTCGTCCCGCGACGCGGTACGAGCGAGCGCGACCAGCTCCAGGGCCCGATAGGGCGCCGGCGCGAGCCCATGGCTGCGGGCGTCCGCGATGCTCCGCCCGCGTGCGACCGCAGCGGCCCAGGCGTCCTCGGACCGGTCGACCTCCGCGCGCTGCACCGAGTGCGCACCGGTGAGGACCCCGGCCGCCCAGGCGATCGACTCCTCGAGGAAGTCGGCNGGCTCGAACATCGCGTCCGCGACGCCGAGCTCGAGGACCTGCTTGGGCTTNAGCTGCCGGTTCTGGTTCAACGGGTTCTCGATGATCACCGTGATCGCCCGGTCGGCGCCGATCAGGCCCGGCAGCAGCTGGGTGCCGCCCCATCCCGGTACGAGCCCCAGGAAGCACTCGGGGAGGCTGACCGCCGCAGCACCGGAGGAGATGGTGCGGTAGCTGCAGTGCAGCGCCACCTCGAGCCCGCCGCCCATCGCCGCCCCGTTGACGAAGGCGAACGAAGGCACGGCCAGCTCGCCGAGCCGACGGAAGACCCGGTGCCCTTCCGCGCCGAGACCGAGCGCGAGGCTCCGGTCCGTGACGTACGGGATGCCGGACAGGTCGGCGCCGACGGCGAAGATGAACGGTTTCCCGGTCAGCAGCACCGCGACGACGTCCGTACGCGCCGCGACCGACGAGATGGCCGCGTCGAGGCTGGCGAGCCCGCCCGGGCCGAAGGTGTTGGGCCGGGTGTGGTCGTGCCCGTTGTCCAGCGTGATGAGGACGGCGGTGCCGGCGCCGTACGGAAGGCTGACGTCACGGACCAGCGCCCGTGTGACGACCTCGTCGGGCAGCTGCGGCTCGGTGGTGCTCATACGGCGCCCTCCCAGGCGGTGTTCTCCCATACGACGGTCCCGCCCATGCCGAGGCCGATGCACATGGTGGTCAGCCCGTACCGGACCTCGGGGTGCTCGGCGAGCTCGCGGGCCAGGTTGGTCATGAGCCGCACGCCCGACGAGGCGAGCGGGTGGCCGACCGCGATGGCACCGCCGCGCGGGTTGACCCGCGGGTCGTCGTCGGCGACCCCGAAGTGGTCGAGGAACGCGAGCACCTGCACGGCGAAGGCCTCGTTGACCTCGAACCGTCCGATGTCGCCGATCTCGAGCCCGGCCTTGGCCAGGGCCTTGACCGTGGCGGGTACCGGTCCGACGCCCATGACCTCGGGCTCCACGCCGGCGAAGGCGAAGGACACCAGCCGCATCCGCTTCCCGAGGCCCATCTCGTCGGCGACGTCCTCGGCGGCGAGCAGGCACGCGGTCGCGCCGTCGTTGAGGCCGGCTGCGTTGCCGGCGGTCACGCGACCGTGCGGGCGGAACGGAGTCTTCAGCTCGGCCAGCCCCTCCAGCGTCGTACCGGGCCGAGGCGGCTCGTCGACGGTGGCGTAGCCCCACGCGCCCTCGGGGGAGCGGGTCGCCATCGGCACCAGGTCAGGCTGGATCTTGCCGTCGGCGTAGGCCTTGGCGGTGCGCTCCTGGCTGAGCAGGGCGTACGCGTCGGCCCGCTCCTTCGTCAGGTGCGGGAACCGGTCGTGCAGGTTCTCGGCCGTGTTGCCCATCGAGAGCGCGCTCGGGTCGACCAGTCGCTCGGACAGGAACCGCGGGTTCGGGTCGACGCCGCTGCCCATCGGGTGGTGGCCCATGTGCTCGACGCCGCCGGCGATCGCCACGTCGTACGCCCCGAAGGCGATGCCGCCCGCGGTCGTCGTCACCGCGGTCATCGCGCCCGCGCACATCCGGTCGATCGCGTAGCCGGGCACCGACTGCGGCAGCCCTGCGAGCAGGGCGGCGCTGCGGCCGATGGTCAGGCCCTGGTCACCGGTCTGGGTGGTCGCCGCGACGGCCACGTCGTCGACCCGCTCGGGCGGCAGGCCCGGGTTGCGCCGCAGCAGCTCGCGGATGCAGCGGACGACCAGGTCGTCGGCGCGCGTCTGGGCGTAGATGCCCTTCGCGCCGGCCTTGCCGAAGGGGGTACGGACACCGTCGACGAAGACGACGTCTCGGGACGTACGAGCCGTACGAGTGGTACGGGTGCTATCAGCCACGGCTGCTCCTCGGGGTCAGGCCGACAATGCTACTCGCCAGTAACCACGTTCTTCAGCGCCTCCCGGCGGGACAGCCCGGAGAGCTCGTCAGCATGGCTGCGCACGTACGCCACGACCCAGTCGGGGTCGTGCCACGCGAGGTCGCGCAGCGCCCATCCGATGGCCTTGCGGAGGAAGAACTCCTTGCTGGAAAGGCTCGGCTCGATGCACGCGCTCAGCAGCGCACGGTCGGTCGCGGCCTTGGCACCGACCTGGTGGATGATCGCGGTCCGGCGCAGCCAGAGGTCGTGGTCGGTCGACCAGGCGCCCATGACCGGGACGAGCTCTGGGTTCCGGCGGACCAGCGGCCCCACGGTCCTCGTGGCCAAGGCGTCGACGTAGTCCCACCAGGCGCCGCTGACGAGCAGGTGCTCGACGAGGGGGAGCGTCGCCGGATCGAGCCAGCGCCGATACGCCCGGTAGTCGAGGAGCGCGATGGCCGCATACCGCTCCTCGCGGTAGGCGGCCTCGTCCCAGAGCTCGCGCACCGCGGCCTCCCAGGTGGTGCGGTCGTCGGTCGGGTGGTCCGCGAAGACCGTACGGAAGATCACCTTCTGCTCCGGGCGGGCCACACCGCGGTAGGGCATCGCCGACTTCATGTACGCCTGCATCGGCGGGGCCTTCACGGGGTCGGCCTGCTCGGCGAGCGCTTCGCGCACTGCCTGGACGAGCCTCACCTGTCTGACACTTGTGGCCGGTAGATCAAACGAAGTGTCAGGTCGGCGGACGGTCCGGAGTCGAGGACGAAGCCGTTGCGCTCCAAGGCCCGCAGGGAGGGCACGTTGCCGACGAGCACCTCGGCGACCACCTGGCGCACGCCCGGCTGCGCGGAGGCCCACCCGGTGATCAGCGCGACCAGCTCGGTGCCGAGGCCGAGACCGCGCTGGGGGCCGGCGAGGCCGTAGCCGATCTCGACCTCACCGGAGCCGTCCGGGCCGCCCTTCCACCCCGCCTCTCCGACCACCTGCCCGGTCGCAACGAGCACCGCGAGGAAGCCGGTCTCGTCGTCGCTGCGGGCATGCTCGGCCTCGATGCGGATGCCGTCCATGCTGTCCTCGTGCGGCCAGCCAGGGGCCGGGTCGAGGCCGGAGTAGTCGCCGGCGAGCAGTGCCCTCGCCCGGTCGACACCGAGCCGCTCGAGCCTGAGCCGCCCGCTCTCGGCGCGGATCGAGCGCCGGGTCAACCTTCGGACCGCAGCCGCAGCCGGGAGAGCGCCCCGGACAGCGCCACGGCCGTGAGCTCGATCTGCCAGGGGCGCGCGCCGTTGCCGTGCAGCACCTTGGTGACACCGTCGACGGACACGTCGTCCGGCGGCTCCCAGCACAGCCGGCGGACCGAGTCCGGTGCGAGCAGGTTCTCCACCGGCAGCCCGTGCTCGTCGGCGATGGCGGCGACGGCGGTTCGTGCTGCGGCGAGCCGGGCGGCGGCGGCGGGATCGCGGTCGGCCCACGCGCGGGCCGGGGGCGGCGAGTCGTTGGGCACGCTGGTCGGCGGTAGCGCGTCGGCGGGCAGGGCGAGTGCCGTCTCGACAGCCGCCCACCAGTACGGGAGGTGCCGCCGGGTGCGCTGGCCGTTGAACGGGGTCACGCCGGCCAGCTGCTGGGCGGCCTTGGGCTCGAGCAGGGCCGCCTCGACGAGCGCGGTGTCAGGGAGCACGCGGCCGGGGGCGACGTCGCGGCGGCGGGCGTAGTCGTCGCGGGCCTCCCACAGCGACCGGACGATCGCCAGCTGGCGGCGGCCGCGCACCCGGTGCAGGCCGGAGGTGCGGCGCCAAGGGTCGATCCTGGGCTCGGCCGGGGGCGCCGCCGCTATGGCGGCGAACTCCTGGTGGGCCCAGGCCAGCTTGCCCTGCTGCTCGAGCACGTCGGCGATCGCGTCCCGCAGCTCGATCAGCACCTCGACGTCCAGGGCGGCGTAGCGCAGCCAGGGCTCGGGCAGCGGTCGGGTCGACCAGTCGGCCGCGGCATGGCCCTTCTCCAGCGCGAACCCGAGGACTTCCTCCACCAGCGGGCCGAGGCCCACGCGCGGGTAGCCGGCCAGCCGACCGGCGAGCTCGGTGTCGAAGATCCGGGTCGGCCGCAGCCCGATCTCGGCCAGGCACGGGAGGTCCTGGTTGGCCGCGTGCAGCACCCACTCGGCGTCGGCGAGGGCCTCGCCGAGGGTGGACAGGTCGGGGCAGCCGACCGGGTCGACGAGCGCGCTGCCGGAGCCGGTGCGGCGCAGCTGGACGAGGTAGGCCCGCTGCCCGTACCGGTAGCCAGACGCGCGCTCCGCGTCGACCGCGACCGGTCCGGTGCCGGAACGGAACGCCTCGACGGTGGCGGCCAGCGCCGTGGCTCCGGCGACGACCGGGGGCACGCCTTCGCGCGGCTCGATCAGCGGGATGGCGGTCGACTCGGCGACCAGGTCGTCCTGAGCAGGCTCGGGAACGACGTCGGTCACGGGTTCACCGTACGCCGCCCCGCGCTCGGATCGGCGCAGGTCGACGCTCGCAGGAGCTACTTGATGACCCCGGCGCGGAGGGCGACGGCCACCATCTCGGCGCGGTCGCCGGTCCCCATCTTGCGGGCGATGCGGGCGAGGTGGCTCTTGACGGTCAGCGCGGACAGGTGCAGCTCGGTTCCGATGTCCCGGTTCGAGCGGCCCGAGGCCACGAGGGCGAGCACCTCGATCTCGCGCCCGGACAGCCCGTCGACCCCGGCTCCTTGGCTACCCCGGATCGGGCCGCGCACGGCCCCGGCCACCCCCGACGCGCGGCTGGGGCCGTGGCTGACCACGAAGGCGCGGACGCCCGCAGCGAGCGCAGCACGTACCGAGAACGGGTCGCCGTCGGCGGCGAGCACGATGCCCCGCTGCCACCCGAGCGCCCGCAGCTCACCGAGCAGGGCGACGCCAGAACCGTCCGGCAGCCCGATCTCCACGATCAGCAGGTCACGTACCGGGCCGCTGCGGGTTCGAGCCCGGGCTTCGGCGATGCTGGCCGCCTCGAGGACGTCGGACGCGCCGAGAGCGTTGAGCCCGCGGACCACGTCCTGCCGGAGGGCAGCGTCGTTCACCGCGACGAGAGCCGAGAAACGCGGGGAGCGTACGCCCATGGGCATGCCCCGCTGCTCGACGAGTGCGCTCACCCATCCTCCAGCTCGGTCTCGATGTCCTGACGACGTCGGTCATGAAGTCATCGGCGCGAGCGGGGAGCTCCTGTAGCGGGCGTCAGCGCGGCCTTCTGGCACCCGGCCGGGCCATCGGGACGACCCCGATGACCGCGGGCGGCAGCCCGGAGACGGTGCAGAGCAGCTCGGACCACGCCTCGAGGTGGGCGCCGAGCCGGGAGTCAGGGGCGGTCCAGGACGCGCGGATCTCGATCTCGGCCGTCGCGGAGCGGTCGGCCATCGTCCCGAACGGCTCGGAGACGACGCGGGTCACAGTCCCGCTCGCAGCCAGGTATCCGACGCTGCGGGTCTCCAGCGCCTCGATCAGCCAGGACCACCCGACCGACGGGAGCATCGCGTCGCCAGCCACGTCCGGCTCGAGGGGCGCACGTACGAAGGTGACGACGCGGAACGACCCCTGCCAGGTCTCGTGCCCGGCCGGGTCGTACAGCAGCACGAACCGGCCGGTGGCCAGCTCTTCGCCCTCGCCGTCCTCGACGTCGGCCGTGAGCGCGACGGCGAACGGGGCCAGCCGCTGCGGCGCCGCGGTCTCCTCGAGGGTGACCTCGGGCCGCAGCTGGACCCCGCGCAGCGCCTCGACCGCGCGGCGGAAGGGCTCCGGCGCGGCCTCTGGATCAGGCCGGGTGGTCATGCTCGCAGGGTACGGGCGGCGCGGGCCGCCTGCCGGGAGCGCGGCGCGGGCCGGGCGTGTCAGGGCCTCCCCGGGCCTCCGCCTCGCCGTCGGTAGGCTCGGCGGGCCATGACCGCCCTCCTCGCCCTCTTTTCGAGCGCGTTGTGGGGCGGCGCCGACTTCATCGGCGGCACCCTGTCCCGCCGGATCCACGCGCTCGCGGTCGTCGGCACGTCGCAGGCCTTGGCCCTCACGCTCATCGTCCCGCTGGTGTTCGTCGTCGGCGCGACGGGTGACCCGACGGGGTACCTGCCGTGGGGCATCGCGGCGGGTCTGGTGGGCATGGTGTCGCTCGTCGCGTTCTACGCGGCCCTCGCCGTGGGGACGATGGGCGTGGTNGCGCCCATCGCGGCCACCGGAGCGGTCGTACCCGTCGTGATCGGCATCGTCCAGGGCGACCGTCCAGCACCGCTGCAGCTGGTCGGCGTCGTGCTCGCGATCGCCGGGATCGTCCTCGCCAGCGGCCCCGAGCTCCGCGGCGCCCGGGAGGGCAGCGCGGCCGGTGTCCGTTCCCTCACCCTGGCCGGCCTCTCGGCGGTCGGCTTCGGGCTGGTGCTGTGGATGCTGGCCAAGGGCGCGCACTACAGCGTGGCCATGACGCTGCTCACCCAGCGCAGCGCGAGCGTCTCGGCGGGCCTGCTAGTGCTGCTGGTCGTACGCCGCATGGGCGGCCTGGCCCGGACGGACCTGCCGCAGCTGGCCCTCGTCGGCGCCGGTGACGTCGCCGCGAACGGGCTGTACTCGTCGGCCAGCCGCGGCGGCCTGGTCAGCCTGGTTGCCGTCCTCGGCTCGCTGTATCCGGTCGTGACCGTGCTCCTCGCCCGTACCGTCCACGGCGAACGACTGCGGCTGGTCCAGAACGTCGGCGTCGGCGCCGCCCTCTGCGGGGTCGTGCTCATCGCGGCCGGCGGGGNCTGAGCGCGCCCCGACCGGCGCCGCGTGGGAGCATCGGCCGGTGACCGACGACGACGCCCGCCTGGCCGACTCGGCGTTCCTGCGGGCCTGCCGGCGCGAGCCGGTCCCGTACACGCCGGTGTGGTTCATGCGCCAGGCCGGCCGGTCGCTGCCCGAGTACCGCCGCTTACGCGAGGGCATCGGCATGCTGGAGTCCTGCTTCCGACCAGACCTCGTCACCGAGATCACGCTGCAGCCGGTGCGGCGCTACGGCGTCGACGCGGCAATCTTGTTCAGCGACATCGTCGTCCCGCTGCGGGCTGTCGGCGTCGACCTCGACATCAAGCCCGGGGTCGGCCCGGTCATCGCGGCGCCGATCCGTACCCGGGCCGGCCTCGAGGTGCTCCGCCCGCTGGAGCCGGGCGACGTCGATGCGGTGGCGGCCGCCGTCCGCGGGACGGTCGCGGAGCTGGGGGCGACGCCGCTGATCGGCTTCGCCGGCGCGCCGTTCACGCTCGCGTCCTACCTCGTCGAGGGCGGCCCGAGCCGCGGGCACGAGCGGACGAAGGCGCTGATGTACGGCGACCCCGAGCTCTGGCACGACCTGCTGGCCCGGCTGGCGGTCATCGCGGGTGCGTTCCTCCGGGTGCAGGTGCTCGCCGGGGCCTCCGCGGTCCAGCTGTTCGACTCCTGGGCAGGGGCGCTCTCCGAGGCCGACTACCGCCGCTACGTCCTGCCGCACTCGAAAGCCGCGCTCGCTTCCGTCGCGGACCTCGACGTCCCGCGGATCCACTTCGGCGTGGGTACCGGGGAGCTGCTCGGCGCCATGAGCGAGGCGGGCGCCGAGGTCGTCGGCGTCGACTTCCGGGTACCCCTCGACGTGGCCGCCCGCCGCGTCGGTCCCGGGCACGCGCTCCAGGGCAACCTCGACCCCGCGGTCACGTTCGCACCGTGGGATGCGGTCGCCGAGCAGACCCGCAGGGTCCTCGCCGCCGCGACGAGCCTTCCGGGGCACGTGTTCAACCTCGGCCACGGCGTTCTCCCCGAGACCGACCCCGACGTCCTCGCCCGCATCGTCGACCTGGTCCACGCCGAGACGGCCCGGAGCTGACCCTCCCCAGTTCCGCGTTGATCATGGCCAGATGGCCCATGTGGATCAAGGAAACGGGGCCAACTGCCCATGATCAACGCAGAAGCGGCACGGCCTGTCAGGCGGGGTCGGGGGTCGGGTCGGTCGGCAGGGGTGCCGCGCCCGGTCCGGTGCGGCGACGCCGGTAGACCAGCGCCGCCCAGCCCAGCGGCACTGCGACCAGGACGAACGGCAGCAACGTCCCGAGNGCGGTGAGCAGCCAGGTCGTCGCCGACGTGAACGCCTTCCAGCCCTGCGAGAGGCCGTGGCCGAAGCCGGCCGGNACCGGCTTGGGNTTCGGGACGACGTGCACGACGGCCGGCCCGACCAGCGTCGCCGTGACGGTGGCCAGCGAGGTCTGGTCCGCCAGCGCCTTGGCCTGGCCCTCGAGTGACTCCAGGGCACCCTGCCGGTCGGCCAGCTCGCTCTCGATCTGGACGACCTGACCGATCGTGGTCGCTTGCCCGAGCAGCGCTCGGATCCGGTTGACGCTGTCCTGCTGCGACTTGATCCTCGCGTTCACGTCGATGACCTGGCCGGTGACGTCGCTGGACGACTGGCTCTGCGACTGCAGCGTCCCGAGCCGGGCGAGGTCGCCGAGCAGCTGCGGCAGACGGGCGCCCGGTACTCGTACGGTGATCACGGCGCGGGCGTACGACGGCTGGTCCGGGCTGGCGTTGGTCTGCTCGTCGCTGACGAACCCGCCGGCGCCCGCGGCCAGCGTCTCGACCCCTCCAGCCGCGTCGAGCACGTTCTTGACCTGGACCGAGACCGCTGCGGTACGGATGATCGACCGGTCGAGGAGGCCGGGGACTACCGCCGGCCCGCCCGCTGCCGCTGCGGGCGCCGGCGCCATCGCGGGGCCGCTCTTGGTGTCGAACCCGGTGGCCGGCGAGGAGGTCGCGGCGACCTCACCAGGGGTCCCGGGCGCGGCTGCCGCGGAGCCGGACCCCGTGACACCGCCCCCGGCCGAGGCCGGTGAGGCCGCCGACCCTCCTCTCGAGCAGGCGGCCAGCAGCAGGCCCGTGGCCAGCGCGGCTGCGGCGATCATGAGCGGGCGGGACGAGCGCGACGTGATCATGGAACGAGCCTCTCGGACGCGGGATGCGGTTCTCCCGTCGCGGCTGTGACGCACGCCACGCGCAGCCCGGTTCCCCCGTTGCCCCACTCGTGATCTGCCGGTGGCACGCTGAGCGCATGACGACGCCGCCGACCGTGCCGCACGTCGTCGTCGTCGGCGGTGGGATCGCCGGCCTCGCCGCCGCGCGCTCGATCCTCGAGCGGTCCGGCGGCCAGGTCTCGGTCACCGTGCTCGAGGGCTCGTCGACGCTGGGCGGCAAGCTGGCCCTCACCGAGGTGGCCGGTGTGATGACAGACGCGGGCGCCGAGTCGATGCTGGCGCGACGCCCCGAGGCGGTCGCCCTGACCCACGCCGTGGGCCTGACCGACCAGATCGTCCACCCCGCCGCGTCAGGGGCGTCGGTCTGGACGCGAGGCTCGCTGCGGCCGCTCCCGAGCGGGCAGCTGATGGGGCTGCCGGGCGATCTCCGGTCGCTGGCAGCCAGCCGGACGGTCTCCCTGCGCGGCCTGGCCCGGCTGCCGCTGGACCACCTGCTGCCGCGCACCCCCGTCGGCCGCGACGTCTCGATCGGCCACTTCGTCGAGGCGCGGCTGGGCCGCGAGATCGTCGACCGGCTCGTCGAGCCGCTCCTCGGTGGTGTCTACGCCGGCCACGCCGACGAGCTGTCCCTGGACGCGACGTTGCCGCAGCTGTCCGGAGCCGTACGCGTCGAGCGGTCGCTCCTCCGGGCGGTCAGCCAGGTGCTGGGCGCTTCGCCCGGCATAGCCGTAGCAACGCCGGGGACGGCTGCACCCCGCCCGGTCTTCGCGTCCGTTCGTGGCGGTCTCGGCCGGTTGCCCGGCGCGGTCGTGGCCCGCATCACCGAGGCAGGCGCAATCGTGCGGACCTCGGCGATGGTCCGCGAGGTCCGCCGCTCTCCGGGCGGCTGGCGCCTGGTCGTCGGTCCCACCCGCGACGCCGAGACGATCTACGCCGACGCCGTCGTCCTCGCGCTGCCGGCCACCCCGGCGGGCCGCCTGCTGCGCCAGGTCGCGCCGTTCGCCGCCGACGACCTCGCGGCCATCGACTACGCGAGCGTGGGCATCGTCACCTTCGCCTTCCTGCTGTCCGACGTCGTGGACCGCTTGCACGGTACGGGTTTCCTCGTACCCCCGGTCGACGGCAAGGTCATCAAGGCGGCGACGTACTCGTCGCACAAGTGGGGCTGGCTGGGTGAGGCGGCCGGTAGCCTCGCGATCGTGCGCGCGTCCGTCGGGCGCCATCGCGAGGTCGTCGACCTGCAGCGCGACGACGAGGATCTTGCCGCGGTCGCGCTGGGCGACCTCGCGGCCGCCACCGGCATCTCGGCGCGGCCGGTCGACACCGTCGTGACGCGGTGGGGCGGCGGGTTGCCGCAGTACGCCGTCGGGCACCTCGACCGGGTCGCCCGGATCCGGCGCGCGGTCGCCGAGCTGCCCGGCCTCGCGGTGTGCGGTGCCGCGTACGACGGGGTCGGCATCCCGGCCTGCATCGCGTCGGCGGACTCGGCTGCGACCCACGTGCTCGCGGCCGTCGACCAGCGGAGACAATGGGGCCATGGCTGACAGCACTGCGGACGGCAAGCTCAAGGCGCGCGACATCAACGAGATGGTCCGCTACACGATGTGGTCCGTCTTCCGCGTGGCGCGGCCGTTCGGTGACGGCGCGAGGGACGAGGTGGTCGCCGAGGTCGAGGCGCTCGTCGACCAGCTGGCCGCCAAGGACGTCGTGGTCCGCGGCTTCTACGACGTCGCGGGCCTGCGCGCCGACGCCGACCTCATGGTGTGGTGGCANGCCGAGTCGCCGGATGCGCTCCAGGAGGCCTACGCCTCGTTCCGCCGTACCGCCCTCGGNCGGGCCTGCGAGCCGGTCTGGTCCGCGATGGCGCTGCACCGGCCGGCCGAGTTCAACAAGAGCCACGTGCCGGCGTTCCTCGCCGACGAGGCGGTGCGCGACTACCTGTGCGTCTACCCCTTCGTGCGGTCGTACGAGTGGTACCTGCTGCCCGACGAGGAGCGCCGCCAGCTGCTCGCGGAGCACGGTCAGATGGCCCGCGGCTTCGCCGACGTGCGCGCCAACACGGTGTCGTCGTTCGCCCTCGGCGACTACGAGTGGATCCTGGCGTTCGAGGCCGACGAGCTGCACCGCATCGTCGACCTGATGCGGCACCTGCGCGGCTCGCGCGCCCGCCTGCACGTGCGCGAGGAGCTGCCCTTCTACACCGGCCGCCGCCGCCCCGTCGCCGACCTCGTGGCCGCCCTGCCCTGACCCCCCGGGGGGTCCACCCGAGTGTCCGTGCAGGATCAGGCCAGGCCCTGATCCCGCACGGACAGGTCGGGGGTTAGGGTCGGCGGATGACGCAGGCACGGGTGCGCGAAGGCACCCTGCTGGCCGAGCTCGGCTCGGTCCTGCCGGACGACGCGGTCGTCACCGACCCCGACCGGCTGGCCAGCTACCGCCACGACCAGGCCATCGCCGCCCCGGCGGGGGAGCCGGCCGTCGTGGTCTTCCCGCGTACGACTGCAGAGGTGTCCGCGGTGATGGCGGCGGCGCACGCGAGGCGCATACCCGTCGTCCCCCGCGGCGCCGGGTCCGGGCTGTCCGGGGGGGCCAACGCTGTCGACGGCTGCATCGTGCTGTGCCTCGAACGGATGCGCGACATCGTCGCGGTCGACGGGGCCGACGGCTACGTCGTCGTCGAGCCCGGCGTGGTCAACCAGGAGCTGCGCGAGCACGTCGGGGCCTCGGGTCTCTGGTACGCGCCCGACCCCGCGTCGCGGGAGTGGTGCACCATCGGCGGAAACGTCAACACCAACGCGGGCGGGCTGTGCTGCGTGAAGTACGGCGTGACGCGCGACGCGGTCCTCGGCCTCGAGGTGGTGCTCGCCGACGGCCGCGTGAGCAGGCTCGGCCGCCGTACCGTCAAGGGCGTCGCGGGCTACGACCTCGCCGGGCTGGTCGTGGGCAGCGAGGGGACGCTCGGCATCGTGACTCAGGCGCGGCTGCGGCTGCGGCCCCTGCCACCGCCTGCGACGACTACCGTCGCGCTCTTCGCCGACATCGCGTCTGCCGGTCGCGCCGTCGAGTCGATCATGCGCGTCGCCACACCGTCGCTGCTCGAGCTGATGGATGGTACGACCCTGCGGGCGGTCGAGGCGCTCCAGCCGATGGGGCTGGACACCGGTGCCGCCGCCCTGCTGATCGCGCAGTCCGACCTGCCGGGACAGTCGGGGGCGATCGAGGCCGACCTGATCCTCGCCGCCTGCGAGCGGGCGGGGGCGATCGAGGGTTACCGGTCGGAGGACGCCGAGCAGTCCGAGCTGCTGCTCGGCGCGCGCCGCATGGCCATCCCGGCGCTGGAACGCTCGGGGGCGTGGCTGCTGGACGACATCGGCGTCCCCCGCTCGCGGCTGGCCGAGGCGATGGCGGCGATCGAGGACGTGTCGGCCGCGCGAGACGTCGTGATCGGCACGTTCGGGCATGCCGGCGACGGCAACCTGCATCCCACGATCATCTACGGGCACGGGGACGACGACGCGAAGCAGCGTGCCCTGGCCGCGTTCGACGACATCGTCGAGATCGCTCTTCGCCTCGGCGGCACCATCACCGGTGAGCACGGCGTCGGGCTGATCAAGCGCGGCTACCTCGCCCAGGAGCTCGACCCGGTCGCCCGCTCGATGCACGCGGCCATCAAGGACGCGCTGGACCCGCTCGGGATCCTCAACCCCGGCAAGGCCCTGCCGCCCCGCTGACCTACTCGGCGGGTACCAGCCGCAAGGACACCGAGTTGATGCACCAGCGCTGGTCGGTCGGCGTCCCGTAGCCCTCGCCGTCGAAGACGTGCCCGAGGTGGCTGTCGCAGCGCGCGCAGCGGGCCTCGACCCGGCGCATACCCATCGTGCGGTCCTCGATCAGCGTCACGGCGTCGCCCTCGGTGGGCTGGTAGAAGGACGGCCACCCGCAGTGGCTCTCGAACTTCGCGTCCGAGCGGAACAGCTCCTGGCCGCAGGCACGGCAGGTGTAGACGCCGACCGTCTTCGTGTCGACGTACTCGCCGGTGAACGGGCGCTCCGTGCCCGCCTGCCGCAGCACGTGGTACTCCTCGCGGCTGAGCTCGGACTTCCACTCGGCCTCGGACTTCTGCACCCGGTTCTCCATGAGGAAACGGTACGTCCAGGGCCGGGTCCCGCCACGCGAGATCNGCCCGTACCNCGATGACGAAGTGCTTACGTCTGCTCTGGCGGGCCGGGGTGTCGCGGGCTAGCGTCNGGCCCATGGAACTAGACCCGCGCGAGACCGCCGTCGTCCTCATCGAGTACCAGAACGACTTCACCTCCGACGGCGGTGCCCTGCACGGTGCCGTCGCGGACGTCATGGCATCGACCGGGATGCTCGCCAACACCGCGGGAGCCGTCAAGCAGGCGCGCGACGCGGGCGCCACGATCATCCACGCGCCGATCACGTTCGCCCCCGGGTACGGCGAGATCAGCGCGACGCCGTACGGGATCCTCGCCGGTGTCGTGGCGACCAACGCCTTCGTCAAGGGCGGCTGGGGTGCCGAGATCGTCGACGACGTGGCGCCGGCCGAGGGTGACATCGTCATCGAGGGCAAGCGCGGCCTCGACGCGTTCGGCAGCACGAACCTCGATTTCATCCTGCGCAGCAAGGGGATCAAGAACATCGCGCTCAGCGGGTTCCTGACCAACTGCTGCGTCGAGTCGACCATGCGTTCGGCGTACGAGAAGGGCTTCAACGTCTTCACGCTGACGGACTGCGTCGCCGCGACGTCCCAGGCCGAGCACGACAACGCGATCGCGCACGACTTCCCGATGTTCAGCCACCCCGTGACGTCCGAGGAGTTCATCGCCAAGCTGGAGGACTGAACGGGTAGCGTCGCCNGCATGGCAGCAGCGGTGCCTGCGATCGAGGTGCAGGTCGGCGATCGGATGGTCCGCGTCTCGAATCCCGACAAGGTCTACTTCTCCGCCCTGGGTTCCGAGGCAGGGACCAAGCGGCACCTCGTCGACTACTACGTCTCGGTGGCCGACGGGATCGTGCGCGCGCTGCGCGACCGGCCGACCTACCTGCAGCGGTTCCCCGGCGGCGTCGAGGGCGAGGAGATCTACCAGAAACGCATACCCAGCCACGCGCCCGACTGGATCCAGACCTGCCAGGTCGCGTTCCCCTCCGGGCGTACGGCCGACGCCCTCCGCGTGACCGAGGCAGCCGACGTGGCCTGGGCCGCCAACCTCGGTACCGTGACGTTCCATCCGTGGCACGCGCGGTGCACCGACGTCGACCGTCCCGACGAGCTGCGGATCGACCTCGACCCGCAGCCGGGTACGGACTTCTCGGACGCGCGCCGCGTCGCCCTCACGCAGGTCCGCGCCGTCCTCGACGAGCTGGGCTGGGTCGGCTTCCCCAAGACCAGCGGCAACCGCGGCGTGCACGTCTACGTACGGATCGAGCCACGCTGGACCTTCACCGAGGTGCGACGGGCTGCCATCGCCTTCGCACGGGCCGTCGAGCGGCGCGACCCGGCCGGCGTGACGACCAAGTGGTGGAAGGAGGAGCGCGGCGAGCAGGTCTTCGTCGACTACAACCAGAACGCCCGCGACAGAACGATCGCCTCGGCGTACTCGGCGAGGCGGCGCGTCGAGGGGTACGTGTCGGCGCCCCTCACGTGGGACGAGCTGGTCGACGCGGAGACGGCCGACTTCACGATCGCCACGATGCCGGCGCGGTTCGCGGCGGTCGGCGACCGGCACGCAACCATCGACGACGTCTCGCACGACCTGACGCCGCTGCTGGAGTGGTACGAGCGTGACGAGCGCGACAAGGGCGAGGGCGACATGCCGTACCCGCCGAACTACCCCAAGATGCCGGGGGAACCGATGCGGGTGCAGCCGAGCAAGGCCAAGAACTGAAGGCCTGCGTGGACAGTTGTAGGCACTAGATCAAACGAAGTGTCAGAGCTGTTGGGGGTGCACGGCGTTCAGCGGCGGGCCAGGGCTTCGGCGAAGGCCTCGAGGGCGCTTGCGCCGGGGAGCACGAGGCAGACGTCCTGCACGTGTGTGATCGTCCCCTCGAGCGTGCCGATCCCGATCCGCGTCGCGTCGACCAGCGGCCAGATCGGCGACCAGGCACCGAGCGCCGGCATCGCCAGGGTACGAGCGCCGACGGAGTCGGCCTCGCGCAGACAGGCGCGGTAGGCCGCGGAGAGCTGGTAGCTGCGGTCGTGGGTGACCACGTACCCGGGGACGACGACGTGGACCAGCCAGGGCGCCAGCAGGTCGCCGCCGCGGGTGATGACGGCCTCTCCGACGGGGATGCCGTCCGGGAAGCTCTCGCGGTGCAGCGCGCGGCAGGCGGCCTCGATCTCGGGGCCGGCGCGGGCGAGCAGCAGGTCGGCCGACCGTGCCACGAGAGCCGCCGGTGCGATCCGTACGGCCACGTCGGCCGGCTGGTCGGCGACGTTGCCGAGGGCCAGTCGGAGGCGCATGCTGCCCAGTCTCTCGCAAGGTCAGGCGACGGCTCCGGGACCGACGGGGGAGTAGGTCAACCGGAGCCGTCGCGCTGCCAGCCTAGCCCCCGGACCACTCTCCTGTGGAGTGGTCGCGCCCGAGCGGGTGGTCTGCCGTGCGTACCCGTTCGAACAGGTTGAGGGAGCTCATCGCGCTGCGAACTTCGAGCCTCGGCAGGAGCCCGGAACGCAGGTCGTCGGGCTGTGCGGAGCGGCCGGGGCTCGCGTTGGTCATGCGGATCGGGAACGTCGCCGCGAGCAGGCCGGCGACGTAGGCGGGCATCGTCGGGTCGTTCGACGGGCCCTCGACCTGGGAGAACGGGTAGGCGAACGCCGACGGTCGCGCGAACCCGTGCCGGGAGAGCAGNGCGAGGCTCGTGGTCAGGTCGGCCTGGACCCTGGCGCGNGCGGCGCCGACGGGCTCGAGAGTCCGGGTCATGGGGTCCCAGACCCGGTTGATCAGTACCGAGGCGTGCGGCGCCAAGGGTCCGGTGGGGACCAGGTGGTGCAGGTTGTGGGTATGGGCCTCGATGTCCCAGCGGCCGGTCTTGCGCAGGGCCTGCGCCTCCTCCCACGTCAGGTAGCTGTGCGACGACCCGAGGTGCCCGGTGATCAGGAACGTGACGGCCGTGAAGCCGACGTCGGCCAGGATCGGGTCTGCGTAGATCCACTGGCCCGCTCCGCCGTCGTCGAACGTGACCAGCAGCGACCTGGGTGGCAACGGGACGCCGTGCGCGTGCGAGGCCAGGACGTCGCGCATCCGTACGGATCGAAAACCAGCCAGCTGCAGCATCTGCATCTGCGCGGCGAAGTCGGCGGCCGAGACGGTGTAGTGGTCCGGCCGCCCAGTCTGCTGCTGCCGGCCGTCGGCGGTGATGTTGTGGTAGCTGAGGACCAGCAGGTGGTCGGGGTTCCCGGCCGGCAGCCCCTGGCCGCCGAGCCCCGTGCGGCGCGCCCAGGCCGACTCGTGCGGCAACGAGGTCCGTACCTGTGCCCGGATGCCGCTTGTCGCCACCGCGCTGAGGAACCGGGTGGTCCCGTCGGAGGCTTGCGGCCCCGCGGCCGTAGGGGTGTGCGCCGGGCTGCACCCGGCCACCCACGGCACGGAGACCGCTCCGGCGGCGAGCGCGAGGAACCGACGCCGGCTCAGCGCCGGGTGTCGTGCCGGGTCGACCATGCGTGCGGGCTGCCTCTCTCGTCGCGGATGTGATCGGCGCCCCAAGCTCCCAACGTGAGAGCTGGCGCCCGAGTTCCGCTGCGGGAGCAGGTGCGGTCAGCTCACGGTGAGTAGTAGCCCGCGATGTCGGCGATCAGGTTGACACTACCAACCTTGTTGTAGAAGTCGATCATGCCACCCGAACCGATGGGGACGACGACGAGGTTGGGGATCGCCGCCGTGCCCGGCACGTTGAGGTTGGACACGAGCGGCGCCGTGCCGCTGTGCGGCCACACGGTGATGAAGGTCGGTGCCGTCGCGTTCACCGCCGTGAGGTTGAGCACCACCGCGGTCGCCGTCGACGGGATGTCCGCCACGCCGGTCACCTTGACCGACATCGACAGGTTCTGACCGAGCGGCCCCGGTGTGATCGTCGGCGCGGACGTGCACGAACCCGTAGCCACCCGGGTGTCGAAGACCCGGCACGGCGTGATGGGCGTGTACCCGGCTGGCGATGTCGGCGAGAAGTACCCGGCGATGTCGGCGACCACGTTGACGGTGCCCTTGGCGTTGTAGAACGCCACCTTCCCGTCGTGCCCGATCGGGACGATGGCGAGGTTGGCGAGCGCGTTCTTGTTGTGCAGGTTGAGGTTCGAGACGCCGGGCAGGGCGCCGCCGTCCGGGTAGGCGCTCAGGAAGGTGTCGGC
>JGI24140J50213_10000148_pt1 | contig 31955 bp, 26 predicted proteins | sample BarGraIncu00222A_FD_50213 | JGI IMG/M metagenome (IMG submission 50213)
GCATATAATTGGGTTTTCCGCCAGAAGATATAACCAACAATCCCGGAAGCTATCACAGAAATCAATAGTATATAATGCATTAGCCTAAGTCGCCAGAATGTTGGTTTGGTATCCAGCTTTCTGATTATNGGTAAAATAACTATCCAGTGAATAAGAAGCGCCAGTATTAACGCTACAGGGAAGAGCACGTAATAAAACACGATGTTTCCCATATCAGAGGAATTAAAGTTGAAGTTTGCGGCCATCATATCTTTAATGAGATCATCAACCTTTAGGATTCCTAACAGCACCAAAATTCCGGTAATAACCGGCATTAGAAGTTTAAAAATTTTACGCATAACTTAGCATTTTGAATTAAACAATAGTACAAAAGCATTTCTACGGGTAATCACATAAAAAGTTAAAAAAATAAAATTACAGGAATAATCTTTGTACAATACACTTTAACTTTGCAGAATTAAAAAAATAAATGGTTTCGAATGACACATGTTCCTGAAACATCAGTATAAACATAAAAAGAACAGTCCTGTTTTCAAAACCCTTTAATTAAAAATAGTAAGACATGAATCATTTTATTTGCAAAACTAGTTTATTTGTTAGTGCTATCGGATTAGTAATGATAATGGGTTGTAAATCTCCCGGAATCGCAACACAGGCTCCTTCAGAAAATTACATGAGCATTGAATATAAACCTAAACCATCTGCAATATCTGTACCAGTGGAAATTGATGTGAAATCTGTTGAAACATTGTTAAACAGAGAGATCAATGGTCTGATATATGAAGACAACAGTCTGACAAATAACAACAACGACAACCTGATGCTCAAGGTTTGGAAACAGGATAATTTTAAAATAGATATGGAGGGCGATCAGCTTTCATACAGGATCCCTCTTAAAATATGGGCGAAGGCTGGCTTTAAATTTGAGAAGTTAGGCATTTCTATTTCGGACTATCGGGATATTAATATGGGGATTGCATTAAAATTCAGGACAAAAATAACACTTAATAAAGACTGGAGCATAACTACTAAAACAGTGACCGATGGCTATGACTGGATAAGCCAACCGACCGTAAATATTGCAGGTTACAATTTACCGATCACTTTTGTGGCCGATGCTATCCTCAAAGCAAACCAGGGTAGGATTAGCAGTGAAGTTGACGATGCCATTAAACAGAATCTGGATATCAAAAACCTGATTGCTGCTCCCTGGAAGATGGTCCAGAAGCCTTTCAAACTTTCAGATGAATACAAGATGTGGTTGAAAATCACACCAATAGAGGTTTATAGCCAACCACTTTTGAGCAAGAACAATAAGATTAAAAATATTATCGGGTTTAAAACCATTGCAGAGACCTTTATTGGCAATGAACCTCCTTATAAAATCTCAAACACTCCCCCACAGCTGAATATTTTGAGCAAGGTTGATGATGGTTTTGAAATCAATGTTTTAAGTGATATTCCAATATCTGAAGCCAATACATTGGCCCGAAAATATCTATTGGGGAAGACATTTGAAAATGGAAAGAAAAAAATAACGATTAACGAAATGAGGCTTTATGGTGGTGATGGGAAGATAATTGTGGAGACCGATGTCACCGGAAGTCTGAACGGGAAATTGTATTTTACCGGAACTCCTTATTATAATCCTGCTGACTCCACCATAAGGGTTAGGGATTTTAATTTTGAAATGCATACTAAAAATGCATTGTTGAAATCCGCTAATTGGTTGATGCATGCCAGTTTTGTTAGCATGATTGAAAAGAGGATGGAATTCCCGTTAGGCAGCAATATCATCGAAGCCAAGAAAATGCTTCAAAAGTCTATGGCGAATTACCCTATGGGAATGGGCACAACCCTTCAATGTCGCCTGGATGATCTGAATGTAGAAGGGGTCATTTTAACCAGAGAGTCAATCAAAGCTTCAATTGTATTTAAAGGGAAAATCACGATTCTTATAAATCCGGCGTTTAAATAATAGTTTGATCATGGCTGAACACAATGAAATGGGTCAGCGGGGTGAAAAAGTTGCTCAGTCCTTTCTTGCAGAAAAGGGATATAAGATCCTTCATGTAAATTGGCGAAACCGGAAAGCGGAAATAGATATCATTGCGATGGATGGTGAAATATTGGTGTTTGTTGAAGTGAAGACACGACAATCAAACCTCTATGGAGATCCGGAAAATGCGGTTGATTTTAAAAAGCAAAAGAGAATAATCCATGCTGCAAACGCCTATGTTTCAAAGTATCGCATTGAAAACGATGCACGTTTTGATATTGTCTCAATCCTGATAGAAAAGAATACTACGTTGATAAACCATTATCCCGATGCTTTTTATCCTACACTCGAATCATGAAACATCAGGACAGGAACATCAGCATTCTTAACGATTTGGTTTGTAAGACTGGGCGTAAGCCACCGGGTCAATAGATTCCTTTTGTGAGGTGTCATTGAGATCAGGTCGATAGAATTATTTCTCAAATAGGTTTCAAGGGTATTTTCAACATCATCTCCCACTATCAGATTACAAACTACATTATTTAATTTTATATTCCGGCTCTTCATCTCTTTTTTCAACAGATCGAAACGGGCATTGACAAGTGGGTCAATGTTGCCAATGCTTACATGTACACAATGAATTTCGATATTTAAAGGCTTCATCATTTCTGACAATCGTGTAAGAGAAATCAGATCCTGATCATCCAGATCGGTTGCATACAATACTTTTTTAAGGCCTTTCCAGTTTCGTTCTGCAATGTTATCCGGTACTACCAGTACCGGAATTGTTGTTTTGCCGGCCACTTTCCGGGCAATATGGCTGATCATTGAATTAGGTAGATTATCCTTTAAGTGGTGACCAATGAAAATAAGGCCCGGTTTATAATCATTACTTGCCTTTAAAATCCCTTCGACGCGAGATTCATTGATCAACGAATAAGATAATCTTGCCTCTGGCCAAAGCACTTTCAATTCCCTCTTCAGATTATTGATTTTCTTTTTAGCTTCAGTTAGTAACTGCGAAAGCTGGATTTCTGGCTCAATAGTATAAACAACAGGTTCTGTATAAGGGGAACTGGTGATTGCCGGGTTCTCGTAAGTATGCACAAGTTTGATTTCTGCATTCAGTGATTTGGCAATATTAATGGCATATCGACAGGTTACCATGGTGTGTGATGTGAAATCAACAGCAACGAGTATTTTCTTTAAAGGATACTGTAGTTTTGGGATGATTTCTTTAACTACTGTTAAAGTGTCGTTATAATTATTAATAATTTTCAGTGCATTGTCTATATCAGACTCGTTAATTCTGATATTTACAATTGATTGTGTGCCCGACATAATAGCTTCTTCATGTTCCTGAAAGCATTCAATGTTCGCGGCCAGTAGTTCTGTTTTTATTATTTGGGCTCTTGCAAAGTCAAAAGAACCCACTGTTATCAACTGATTTTTCATGGCAACTGTCCTCCGGTTTTCCTGCCATTAAATTACAACAAAACAGCGCTGAAATCAAGTAATTTTTGAAGTCAAAAGGTTCGGATCCACAGGAATAATTATTACTCATGTGTTTGAAAGATAATCTTCTGGCTCATCGATATTATTTGTAATTTTGCAGGCTAATTATTAATGATGAATATGAAAACGTTTGGTAACGGAAATAAGGGCAGGTCAGGCCCCAACTCCGGAAGAGGCCGCTCCGAGGGCAGCCGTTTTTCGGGAGGAAGAAAGCCGTCCCCTGCCGGTGATGGCACGGGCTTCAGAAAGAGAGCAGAAGGTGGGAAAAGTGATGGCAATTCAAGTCATCCAAGATCGTTTGGAGGGGGAAGCTCATCAAGAGGAGAAGACCGACCTTTTAACAGATCATATGGGAAGTCATATGATAAAGATGCAAGACCTAATTCTAAATCTGATAATCCCGGAGAATCTAATAGCGGTTCAACAGACAGACCTTATCGCGGACGTGATGAAAGACCTTCCGGTGGTTCATCAAATCGTTCTTTTAGTAGGCCGGAGAGACCATCAGGAGACAGACCCTATCGTGGACGTGATGAAAGACCTTCATCAGAATCAGGTGATCGTCCTTACAAAAGAACAGAAAGAGGTTCAGGAGATTCAACTGAAAGACCATATCGTGGTCGTTCAGAGAGACCATCATCAGAATCAGGTGATCGTCCTTACAAAAGAACAGAACGTGGTTCAGGAGATTCAACCGAAAGACCATATCGCAGTCATTCAGAGAGACCTTCTTCAGAATCAGGAGATCGTCCATACAAAAGAACAGAAAGAGGTTCTGGAGACTCAACCGAAAGACCATATCGTGGCCGTTCAGAGAGACCATCTTCAGAATCAGGAGATCGTCCATACAAAAGAACAGAACGCGGTTCAGGAGATTCAACCGAAAGACCATATCGCGGCCGTTCAGAAAGACCATCAGAATCAGGTGATCGTCCATTCAGAAGAACCGAGAGACCATCACCTGATGCTTACGAAGGCGAAATCCGCAGTAAGAACGACAGATCTGAAAACGATTCACAGGAACGTCCTTTTGGCAGAGCTGAAAAGCCCTTTAGAAAGTCAAATGATAGACCAACCCGTGGTCGTTCAGAAAGACCATCTTCAGAATCAGGTGATCGTCCATACAAAAGATCAGAAAAATCATTTCGTGACCAGGATAACAAACCGCGTCGCAACAGAATTGAAAAGCCGGGTGAAGAAACATCAGATAGTCCCTACAAGTCTGAAAGACCTTCACGCGAAATTAGTGAAAGACCAACTTTTAAACGCTCGAGCGAACGTGATGGCAAAAGCAAACCTTTTGATCGTCCACAGAGAGAAACTTCTGAGAGACCTAAACGTCAATCAGAATCAGGCAGGATAGAGCCGTTCGATGACTCAAAAGAAATGCGAATCAATAAGTACATTTCAAACTGTGGTTATTGTTCACGTCGCGAAGCCGATACGCTTATCGCTGCAGGCGCTGTAAAAGTAAATGGCATTGTCGTTTCCGAATTAGGATCAAAAGTCCTTCCAACCGATAAAGTTCAGATCGGTGATGTAACCCTCAACAGAGAAGCATCACGATATATTTTATTGAATAAACCAAAGGGCTATATTACAACAAGTGATGATCCGTTTGATCGTAAAACAGTGATGTCTTTAGTGACGAATGCTTGTCGAGAAAGAATTTATCCTGTTGGACGATTGGATAGAAATACTTCAGGTTTATTACTGTTTACCAATGATGGAGATCTTGCCAAAAAACTAACACACCCTAAATATGGTGTGCGCAAGGTTTATCATGTTGGACTCGATAAAGCGTTATCAAAGAATGACATGCTAGCAATCGCTGATGGCATAACACTGGATGACGGACCTGTTTCGGTTGATGAAATAGCATATGTAAACGACGATAAGAAAGAAATCGGTATAGAACTACATTCGGGTCAAAACCGTGTAGTACGTCGTATCTTTGAATCATTGGGTTATGATGTTGAAAAGCTCGACCGTGTAGTCTTTGCCAATCTAACCAAGAAAGATCTTGCCCGTGGCAGGTGGAGGCTTTTAGAACAGCACGAAATCAACACACTTAAAATGTCATTATAAAAAAAGGGGCCTATCTGGCCCCTTTTTTTATTTTTTCAGTTCCGGATTTTTCTTAAACATCCGGTAGATAGTAGATTTACCAATCTTCAATAAGTTGGCAGTTTCCACTACATTCTGATCGTTTTTTTCGAGATAGTAATTGATGATCTTATAGATATAATCATCAAGACTCAGTTCGTCAGAAAAGAAATTTGGAACTGTCCTGATATCATCAAATGCAATATCGTCAGCATCAATAACCGGTTCGTTGCTCATTGTAATGGCAAGTTCAACAATGGCTTTTAATTGTCTGACATTACCCGGCCAGGAGTATTCAAGCAATTTACGTTGCGCTACTGTTGTAAATGAAACCACAGGAGTATTGTTTTCAATGCTGAATGCATCAGCAAAATATTTTGTCAGCAACAAGATATCATTTCCGCGATCACGGAGTGGAGGTAGCTTGATTGGCATTCCAAGCAAGCGATAATAGAGATCTTCTCTGAAATTGCCCAACCTCACTTCTTCTGCAAGATTCCGATGTGTAGCAACAATAACCCTTGAGTCAATCTTAATCGGGGTATTGCTTCCGATTCTTGTAATTTCCTTTTCCTGAAGGACACGCAGGATCTTGCTTTGCAGGTTGAAATCCAATTCGCAGATCTCATCCAGAAAGATGGTTCCCTTGTTTGCCTCTTCAAATTTACCAATCCTTCGGGTATTGGCTCCAGTGAATGAACCCTTTTCATGACCAAATAATTCGCTTTCAATCAGGTCACGGGGTATTGCCCCAACGTTTATAGCTACAAAAGGATTTTTTGAACGGGACGAATTATAATGAACAGCTCTGGCTACGAGTTCTTTTCCCGTTCCGGTTTCGCCAGTCACCGAGACAGAAATATTTGTATTGGAAGCTTTTTCTATGAGTATGAATACCTGTCTGATCGATGGGCTGTTACCAATAATCGTATTACTAATCTCATATTTCTTTATTAACTCTTCCTTTAACTGGATGTTTTCATTTTTGATGGCCAGACTGTCGCGGATATTTTTCATTGTCCGCCATAACCTGTCTTTGGTCTCCTCGTTTTTTACGATATAATCATAAGCACCTTCTTTCAATAGTGTGATGGCTGTTGAAATATCTTCTTGACCTGAAATCATAACAACAGGAATATCAGGATGGTGCTCTTTGATGCGTTTTAATAATGTGGCTCCTTTTATATCGGGCAACGAATAATCAAGCGTAATGACTGAGGGTTTTTTATAAAGATTCTTTATCAGATCATTTCCTGAATCAAAGATCTCGATCTCGTATTCCGGATTTAAAGAAAGATGATGATGCAGTAATTCACCATACCACTTGTCATCCTCAACAATAAAAATTTTGAAAGGATTCATAATTTGCTGTTTTCTTTTTAAAGACAATGTAAAAATAAACAAAAAAAGTCTTAAAATGAAACTAAATTCTCATTTTAGGAAAAATAATTCAATTTGGCAAAGATTCCCAATAAGAGAATGGAGATTTTTGGGGAGTATTCCTGAAATGATACTGCCCTGGAGGGCAATTTAAAACTATTTCTAGAAATGGATTTTATGATAATCAAAGACCTGATTATCCCTGAACCCATTGATCTTTATCGCCAATAGAAGAAAGATCTGAAGTTTATTGTCTTCTAACCATTTAATAGCGTCTTCTTTGTGATTACAGGCATCCGCAAAAGTAACGAGCAAAGAAAAGCCATTCTCGATTAGCCATTTGTAAGCTTCGGGTTTAGAATCAATGGCGCTGTCGAGCGCAGCCAGATGTGGAAACCCGTTGCTCATCAACCAGTCAAAGGCCTCCTGACTTCCACGCAGAGAGGCCGATAAAGCTGCCAGTTCTTTATAGTCATTGTTTAGCAACCAGGCATAGAGTTCTTCATTACCACTAATGGTTTCGCCAAAGGCTAAAAGAACTTTTATATCATATTCGAGCACTTTCTTAAATATATTAAACTGTGGCTGATTCCAATAAAACTGAATATTTCAAAAAATGGTTTCTGAAAATATTATGAAAAGACTTCTGCTTTGATCCCCAGCGCCCTTACCTTTTCTGCTATCGTCTCCATCTCTTCATCCGAAACCTTTTCAAGATTACGTGCCGGTGTTGCACGATCAATGCAGTAGATCATAACACTTTGCGGGTTTATCCTCTTTAAATGTTCTAACCACAAATCAACTTCGAAGTCGGAAGTATTGTCAATTCTTTCTCCATTGTATTCACCTTTTAGCAGCAGTGTTTGAATGATGAGTTTCCCATTAAAAGAAATCAATTCATCAACAATATCAGCCAGTTTCACATTACCCGCCGGTCGGTTGATACGGTGAAACATCTCTTCGGATCCGGCATCAAGTTTAAGAATACAATCATCCATCCGGAGCAAGGTCTCTTTAACATGGGGTTTATGAATAAGGCTTGCATTTGAAAGAATTGCAATTTTTGCATTTGGAAAGAACCGGTTTCTTAATTCATGTACATCATCAATTATACCGGAGAAATCAGGATGAATGGTAGGTTCACCGTTGCCCGCAAAAGTAATGCAATCGGGAATGATGCCTTGTTCAATGATTTCAGGAAAACGCTTCAACATTGCAATTTTTATCTCTTCACGCGAATAAAGTTTTGCTTTTATTTTTTGATCAGAATGGGTCCATCCACATTCACAGTAGATACAATCAAAAGTGCAATATTTTGATTGAGTGGGCAGTACATTAATTCCTAATGAGATACCAAGTCTACGGCTATTGACAGGACCAAATATAATTTCATCAAATAACATAACCAAATTTGAATTTAATTTCGGTATAAAGGTACAACTTTTTATATTTGTGGATGTTTTCCTTAATCAAAGCGAATATAAGAACTACTTTTATCATTTATTCAGATTAGAATATGCTTAATCTTAACGAAATCAAAGCACCTATTGAGAAAAACCTGGTCGAATTCGAGAAGAAATTCCGTTCATCCATGCAAAGCTCAGTGCCATTATTGGATACCATCACAAAATATATCATCAAACGCAAAGGCAAACAGATGAGGCCAATGTTTGTGTTTTTTACGGCCGGGATGTGTGGAGAGATAACCGATTCTTCGTTCAGGGCAGCTTCTTTGATAGAATTGTTGCATACGGCAACGTTGGTTCACGACGATGTCGTTGATGATTCAAATGAAAGAAGAGGTTTCTTTTCGATCAATGCGCTCTGGAAAAATAAGATTGCTGTTTTGGTAGGCGATTATCTGCTCTCAAAAGGATTGTTGCTTTCGGTTGACAATAACGATTTCGAATTATTGAGAATTGTGTCGAATGCAACCCGCGAAATGAGTGAGGGAGAACTGTTGCAGATAGAAAAAGCAAGAAGGCTTGACATCAGCGAGGAGATTTATTTCGAGATAATCAGGAAAAAGACGGCTTCTTTGATCGCGTCATGTTGTGCCACAGGAGCAGCCTCTTCCGGCGCTTCTACCGAAGTTGTAAACAAGTTTCATCAGTTCGGAGAATATGTCGGCATCGCTTTTCAGATCAGGGATGACCTTTTCGATTATCAACAGGAAAATCATTCAGGAAAACCCAAAGGGCTGGATATAAGAGATAAAAAAATGACTTTGCCGTTGATTCATTTGTTGAGTAATTCATCGATGCTTCAAAAGAGACACATTATTAATATTGTTCGAAATCACAGTACCGAGCCGGAACGTGTTGAAGAGGTCATCAATTTGGTAAAGGGAAGTGGCGGGATTGAATACGCCCACCAGATGATGATGAAATATTGCAATATGGCCAACGATATCATCAACGAATTTCCTGAAAGTCCATATAAATCTTCATTGACACAATTGGTACAATACACGATTGAAAGGAATAAATAAACTTTTTTATCTATCTTTATATGACAATTTGAATTTTTATAATCAATATAAAAACAGTATGTTATGGATAAAAGTATAAAAGGTACACAAACAGAAAAGAATTTACTGAAAGCATTTGCAGGCGAATCACAAGCTGCCCGTCGTTATCGGATGTATGCCAAAGTAGCTCATGCGGAAGGTTATGAACAAATAGCAGGCTTTTTTGAGGAAACTGCAAATCAGGAAGACAGTCATTCTAAAATGTTTTTCAAATTTCTCGAAGGAGGTATGGTTGAGATTACAGCTTCATATCCTGCCGGAGTTGTTGGAACTACACAGGAAAACCTGTTGGCATCTGCCGGAGGCGAAAATGATGAGTGGACAGAAGTATATCCTGAATTTGCACGCATTGCAGAAGAAGAAGGTTTTAAAAGAATTGCGTCTCAATTTAAATTAACGGCTTCTGTAGAAGCGCGTCACGAAAAGAGATACCGGAAACTGTTGAAAAACATTATGGACAATAAAGTCTTTGAAAGTGACGAAGAAGTTGAATGGGTTTGCCGCAAATGCGGATACGTGCATAAAGGCAAGAAGGCATTGAGAAACTGTCCTTGTTGCGAACATCCCCAGGCATACTTTGAAAAAGTAAGCGATAATTATTAATCGCTGCCCAAATAAAAATAGCCCTCTTAAATTCGCTCATCCTGTGATAATTACGGGATAATACTATTATAGCAGTACAACAATTGACGTTTTGAAGAAAATGTAGGGGCCGCCCTTGTGGCCGCCCACGAGTAATACAAAAAAAAAATCTATATTTCACATGGGCGGCCACAAGGGCGGCCCCTACATTTTCTTCATAACCGATAAATTCAATTAGAACGGCCCCTCATTCTCCCCCTGGTTGATCGGAGGATCCTGATACAACCTATTTTTCAAGACAGACCACCCTATTACAGCTTGTTTCTTTTCAGAATCAATAGATTATACCTTTTTCACAAACAAGCTTCCAACTTCATCGTTCTGTCTCCTTTTGCGCTCAAGAAAGAATTTTTTAAGACACTGTTCCAATAACAGGTCACATCACCCATTGATCCCTTAAAACGAATGGGTCCTTAAATTTTTGCCATGATCAAAAATTTAAACTGTTTAAAAACTCCGAAAACTTCAGAATATTCCATTCATTCAGTTAAACAATTGTTCAAAAAGAAAACTTCAATTATCCTTACCAAAACAGCGAAACATAATTTTCTGGTGATTTCGAAAATAGAGTTTAGTGATTGTTCAATATCAAGTATATACTTGGAAAATACTCAGTGAATAATCAGTATATATTCTATCCCTTAGCTACAGATTATAGATAGGGTATATACCGATTATATATAGGTTATATACAGGTTATCTCTGAATCATTCGACAATAGTGTCGTTGACGTGTCGGGAATTAATCAGGTGTGTGATAATGGAGTCAGGCACAATTAATTTTCAATGATAGCACCATCGCCAACCAGTATATCTTTTTCAAGTATTTGTCTGCAGGGAAAAATGGTTATTCCTTGTGAAAAATGTGTATTATTCATCTGTTCTTGTGAAAAATAGATATTGGTTATGAATAAAGGGAATAATATCTCTAGTATCATCCAAAAAAGGTATAAATCGTGAATAGCAATCACAAAATTGTATTGGCCAAAACAAAAAAAGTCCCCGTTTCAATTAAGAAACGAGGACTTTTTATTTATATGATCTAAAATGTTAGTTGTTCTTTAATGCGAGTGCCTGGGCTTTGCGGGCTAATCTGTTTGACTTGCGTCTGGCAAGTTTGATTTTTAATTCATGTGACATCAGATACATAGCAGGAACAAAGATCAACGTGAGCAATGTTGCAAAGCTTAAACCGAATATGATGGTCCATGATAGTGGTCCCCAGAACATTACGTTGTCTCCTCCAAAATAGATATGTGGATTTAACTCGGTAAAAATCGTTGCAAAGTTGATGTTCATTCCAACAGCCAATGGCACAAGTCCAAGCATGGTTGCCGTTGCTGTTAAGACTACTGGCGTTACACGGGTAAGTCCTGCTCTGACAATTGCCTCTCTGGTATGAACACCCCTTGCTCTCAATACATCTGTAAACTCAACTATCAGAATTCCATTTCGAACGACGATACCTCCCAAGGCGACAATCCCCATACCGGTCATAATAATTGAGATAGACATTCCGAAGATCATGATTCCAAGCAAAACACCAATAATACTAAAGATAACTTCACTCAGAATGATCACCGATTTACTCAGCGAATTGAATTGCGATATAAGGATAAAGAAGATCAATCCAATGGCGATAAGCATTGCTTTTGCAAGGAATCCCATTGTCTCAGCCTGGTCTTCCTGCTCACCGGTGAGTTTGATAATCACATTTTCATGCTTTGGAAATGATTCAGCCAATTTATTTATTTTAGCAACAATCTCGTTGGCATTGTATCCCGGAACAACTGCTGATGACAATGTGATCACGCGCTTAAGATTTGTCCGGTTGATGCCGCCATATGTATTGGCATACTGGATCTTTGCAACTGTTGAGAGAGGGATCGAGCGTAATTTACCACTATTCATATCACGGTATGTAATGCGAAGATCCATCAGTGAGTTGATGTTCTTGCGTTGCAGATCGCTATATCTTAATTGGATAGAATACTCGTCTTCATCTTCTTTGAATTTTGAGACTTCCTTACCAAAAACAGCGGTTCTGATTTCCAAACCGATCTGTCCTGTTGAGATTCCCACACGATTTGCCCGTTCCCTGTCGATATCAATGATCAATTCGGGGGTGTTTTCAGCAAAGTTGTTTTTAAGAGCCTCTATTCCCGGTATTTGCAAAGAGTCGAGATATGCTTTGAACTTATTTGCATCTGAAACAAGATCGGGAAGATTATCTCCACTTATTTCAATATTAATAGGCATACCTGTCGGAGGTCCCATCTTGTTCTTTTCTACAGAAATCTCTGCTCCTGCTATCCCTTTAATTGCATTTCGGATTGAATTAAGGTAAGCATTGGTTGAAATATTCTGACGGAATTTATGTTCAACAAAATTGATACTGACTTTTCCTTTGTTGGAAGCTGCGGAACGATCGAAACTGTTACCATCACCGGCACCAATTGCCACATTTGAAATGACAGATTCAACTGCAGGATTATTCTTACCCAGGAAAGCGTTTACTTTATTCTCAACTACTTTTGTAAGCGAATCAGTTATTTTCTGATCGGTTCCCTCCGGAGTTTTGATGTACACAAAGATGTTGTTTGGCTGGTTATCAGGGAAGAATACTACTTTGGGCTTAAAAACACCCGTAAGCATTATCGTAATGATAAAGAGCGTGACAACACTTAAAAATATATAAAGTGGTCGTCTGCCTAAAAGGAAATACCTCAGATTTTTTTCATAGAAATGCATCATTGCAGGCCAGGTTTTTTCCTGGAAATAATGAATCCATTTACGCAACAGGAACTGGTGGAAAGCAACAAGCAATAGCGTAATAGTGACAAGATTTCCCATCCAAAAAATCCGGGTGATGTATGCCAAAATAGCTACACTTACCAGTGCAATCAGCCATCTTCTTTGGAGCCTTGTCACCTTTTCGCCTTCAACTTTTTCGTATTCATGTTTCATGAAGGAGACAGCAAATACGGGGTTGATGATATATGCCACAAAAAGAGATGCAAATAGCGTGATGATCAGTGTAACAGGCATAAAATACATGAACTTTCCAACTATCCCCGGCCAGAAAGCAAGCGGAAAGAATGGTGCCAGAGTGGTAAGGGTTCCGGATAAAATTGGAAGAAAGACCTCACCTGCAGCCATTTTTGCAGCTGTCACAATATCAGGGTTTTTACGATGCAAACGGTGGGTGTTCTCAATCACCACTATCGCGTCATCTACCACAATTCCAAGAGCAAAAATGAAAGCAAACATCACCATCATATTCATGGTAAAGCCAAATCCAGGCAAAACAATAAATGCTACTGCCATTGAAAGGGGGACAGAAAGACCAACAAAGAAGGCGTTCTTGAAGCCCATGAAAAACATGAGGACAATGGTTACCAGAATAAAACCGATAATAATGGTATTATTTAGTTCTTCAAGCGAATTCCTCGTATTGCGTGACATGTCATTGCTAATCGTCAGGTTGACATCTTTTGGGAAGATCTTACCTTTAAATTCAGTGTCCAGAATTTTCTTGATATTGTCCGAAGCTTCAATCAGGTTCTGTCCACTCTTTTTTATAACACTCAATGTGATAACATTCATCCCGTTCAAACGAGAGAAAGATTCCTGTTCTTTAAATCCATCTTTTACCTCAGCAATATCTTTCAGGAAGACCATTGCACCACTTGAAGACTGAATAACTATATTTTGTAAAGTCTGGACATCCTTGAATTCACCAATAACACGAAGTGCTCTTTTCATCCCGAAGTTACTTATCGTTCCGGCAGAGACGTTTCTGTTTTCAGCAGCTACAGCGCGTTCAATATCGCTAAAGGTAACAGTAGCTGCCTGCATCTTATTCATGTCTACATCAATCTGAATCTCGCGTTCCAGGGCACCTACAATGTCNACACGGGTAATCTGTTTGAGCTCTTCCAGTCTATCCTGTGCCTTGTCNGCAAATTTTTTGAGTTTGGCAAGGTCATAATTTCCTGAAATATTGATATACATGATCGGGATTTCAGAAAAGTCGATCTCCATGGCCGTTGGGTCATTGGGTAGATCGTTTGGCAAATCGGCTTTTGCTTTATCGATAGCATCCTTCACACGTTGTTTGGCATCAGAAACCAGGACATCTGTATTAAATTCGACAACAATAGATGAAAAGTCCTGCATCGAAGTGCTGGTTACCTTCTTCATTCCGGTAAGTCCCTTGATCTGTTTTTCGATAGGACGTGTTACCAGATTTTCAATGTCTGCTGGTGAAGCTCCCGGATAAGGAGTGCTGACCATGATCGTGGGGATAACCAATTCCGGAAATTGCTCTTTCGGAATGGTCAGGTAATTGAAGATTCCCAGTATGGATATAAATACTACCAGGACATAGATGCTTGTTTTGTTATCTATGGCCCAGCTTGTAGCAAAAAATTCCTTGAAATTATTTTTTTTCATAGTAATGGCTTGAATAAAATTAGAGTTTGATCAACTGACCCTCTTTGAGATTCTGGTAACCGGCAATGATAACCCTTTCGCCGGGTTTCAGACCATCAGTAATTTCAGTAGTCCCATTGTATGAAATACCCAATTTTACATTCCGTTTTGCTGCAACTATCGTATTCCCTTTTGCTTCAGCAATCATTACATAATTCGCATTGAATGATTTCTGAACCAGATTTACAGGGATTGTGATTGATTTCTTGTTGATATAGTCGCTGATTTTTAAATTGGCAATCATGTTGGCCCGTAAATCTGCTCTTGAATGAGCAAGGTGGGCTTCAACACGAAATGTTCTGTTCGTTTGATCAATGACTTTGCTGGTAAATGTTATTTTGGCAGAAATGTTTTCATCGATATCGGGGAATCCAACCAGTACTTCGTTTCCTGGTTTGATTTGAGATGTATAGGCTTCGGCAACATCAGCCAATACTTTTACACCTGACATGTTAACTACCCGTATTGTTGAAGTAGCTAATCCTGGAGATACAACCTGACCAATTTTGAAAGGAATGTTTTCAACAGTACCGGTAATGGGTGACTTTATTTTATTCATTGCCAGTTGTTCCTGCATAGAGGCCAGCCTTTTTTCCAGTGATTCCTTGTTTGATTTAGCTGTCAGATATTGGACTTCAGATCCAATCTTCTGATCCCAAAGCGATTTTTGTTTTTGGAAAAGGATATTGGCCAATGCAAGTTGAGTTTTTATCTCATCCAGGCCACGTTGCATTACTTTTGAATCCAGTTCTGCTAAAACCTGTCCCTGTTTTACNGCATCGCCTTCTTTTACGTTTACCCTGATAACCAGNCCCGGAGTTTGTGGACTGACTTCAATATTCTGATCACCTTCTATGCGTCCCTGAATATCTATATAATGACGAAACTCTGCTAATTTAACAGTGTCTACAGCAACATCAACAGGTTTAACGGCAGTGGAGTCTTTTACACCAAGTTCTGTTTTTAACTGATCAATCTGGGTAGTCAATTGATCATGCTGTGCAATCAGTTTTGCCAATTCAGCTTTTTTATCTGCAGGTTTGCATGCAACGATAGCAAAAAGAAGCGATGCAATTACAATGTATTTATTCATGATTCTCAATATGTTGGTTCGTGTCAAAAATGTTTTTAATTATTATTTAATATTCTGTCAAGTTTGTTTTTAGCCGTCAGGAGCTTGAAAATTGCGTCATAGTAATTGGTCTGAGCCGTGAGGTATTGGTTGTTTACCTGAGTAAGATCAAGGCTCGTAGAAATTCCTTCCTGATATTTGATTGTTGTTTTATCGTAAATGCGTTTCGTTAGATCGATATTTTTTTTCTCGTTCTGATATTTTTCGTAAGTTGAATTCATATCATTCAGTGCATTAGAATAGTCGAGCTTAACACCCTCTATCGCTTTTTGTTTTGAAATGGAGATTTTGTTCAGTTCCATTTTTCTTTGCTGAACCATAACAACCCTTTGTCCACTTGATAAGATGGGAACATTAAGGGTGACACCTATGATATCTTTAGGGGTAAAATTAAAAGCCGGTTGATTTATTAATTCGGTATGTCTGTAAAAAGCAGCCAGATTGGGTAAGTAGTTTGAGATTTCCTTCTTTAATATTAGTTTTCCAAACTGTTCCTGTGTATCCATGATTTTATAGGTGATGTTTTCTTTCATGTTTAACTGTTTACTGGTAGCCGTTGCTAAATCTATTGAAACCAGCATCGTTTCCAGATTATCCTTGAGTGTGATTTTGTTTTCAAGGGGAATTCCCATCTGAAATTTTAAAAGGTCATAAGAAGCATCAACCTGTCGGTTTACGGTGTTGAGTGCATTTTCAATATTCAAACTGGTCAATTCGATCTGATCTACATCTGTATCTTCGATTAAACCCTGTTTATTGATTTCACGCATATCAGACAAAGTCTTCTTCAGATTCTTCAAAGAGTTTTGAAGTATGCTGCGATTTCCTTCCATAATTAAGACCATGCAATAGGTGTTGGCTATTGATTCTTTCATATCGATCTGTGATTTTTGAAAGTTCTGATCTGAAATCTGATAATAGATCTTGGATGCCTGTAATCCAACTATATAAGCTCCATTAAATAGCAGTTGTGATAAGGTGAAATCGAAAGTTGTATTGTTTTTCAGTCCTAATGCAATAGGAGTGCCCGGATCAGATTTAAGGTGCAATTGGTTTCCAACCATATCTGAAGTCAAAGGTGAACCTGATGGAAGTGATGGATCCAAAACTAAAGAAGTCTGACCTCCAAAGTTTAAAGTAGGAACTACAAATTGATGCTGGTAGTTTCCTGTAGCATTGATTTGTGGCAGTCCCATCGATGTTATTTCCCATATTTTCTTACGGGCAATGTCATTATCCAGTTTTGCATTCTTAACCTCTGCGCTGTTTTGCAACGCGTAATCCTGAGCATCCTTGAGTGAGAATGATTTGACTTCCTGTGCAAAACTAAAATTAGCTAATAATAATAGTACTGTCAGAATGATAATATTCCGTGCTTTCATTTATTCGTTAATATTTATGATTAAATAAATTGATCTCTTTTGTGCTGAAACTATAATTTGAGAATAAAAAAATACAAAATTAGTTGAAAGCAGTTGTTATCAGGTTGATTAAATCAGAATGATAATATTTTATTTAAAATGCCTTTTTCCGGTTTTGTCATGCAAAAGTATTTATCAATCAAATGTTATGTTAATCGTTGTTTCTGAAATGAAAAATTTTAATACTGAAGCGTGTAAATACAAGGACGAACCAAACCGAAAAATATTTTAAAAAACCGTTTAAAATTGTCCTCAGGCAAAAGAAAACTTTAACAAATCGGTTTTACAAATTAAAAAAGGCGGCCTAAAAAAATTAAGACCGCCTTTTTTAAGATATGGTTAATGTAATTATTTCTCGGGACTCATCGAAACCTCCACAATGTTTCCTTGTGAAAAGATCTTCTTTGCAAATTCCTTAATCATTACAGGAGTCACTGATGTAGTTACTTTATCAATTGTTGTATGATCGTCAATTCCCAGCACAATCTGGTTATAGATAATACCTGACCAGTAACCATTTTCAGTAAGGTCTTCCTGATGTTTTTTCAACATGAATTCCTTTGCCTTATTGACATTGACTTCGGCCGGGCCATCGGCAATCAGTTTTTTGATTTCATCGTAAACAATGGCTGTGAGTCTGTCTCTCTTGGCAGGATCAGTATCAAAGTAGACCTGGAAGGAGAATCTTTGTTTTGGTAATTTACTTATGTCACCATTCACACTGACGCCATAAGAACCACCTTCTTTTTCACGAATACTTTCGGTATAGATAATGTTGAGAATGCTTTCTACATAATCCATTAAGACAATATTCTCAAGGTTATAAGGAATTTCGCCTGTATAGGCAACAAAAACAGTTGATTTTGGCACCTGGAGTTTCTTGTTGAAGTTATTCTTCACCACTCCCTTTGGAGGATATACACCTAAATCTTTGAAATTCTCTTTACGGTTGGTCGATGGTAATCCACCAAGGTAAGTTTCGACATAACTTTTTACACTATCTGGGTCAATGTTTCCGGTGAAGAAGAATGTGAAGTCACTAGCATCGGCAAAACGATCCTTGTAGATATCAAACACCTTATTATAATCGACCTTTTTAAGCATATCAAGATCCATTCGTTTTCCACGGGGACTATGGTTGGTTATAATTGTTGTCAACGTATCAATAAAACTGTTCATAGGATCCTGCTTGGCGTTTTCAAGTTGATTCTTCTTGCGAACCAACCATGAATTGAAAGCATCTTGATCTTTCCTGGGTTGTGTAAAATATAAATAAGTCAATTCCATCAGGGTTTTAAAGTCTTTTGGAGATGCAGAACCACCCATACCCTCGCTCATGCTGCTGACCGATGGGCCAACAGAAACGATTTTTCCGGTAAGCATTTTATCGAGTTCAACTGAATTGAACTGGCCGACACCACCCAATCTGACAACTTCATTCAGTGCTAATACGGATGGCAAATCAGCATCTTTCACGAGTGAACTTCCACCCGGGCTATATGAACTCATCATTACCTGATCCTTTTTGAAATCGGTTTTCTTTAGTAAAACTTTTACACCATTCGACAAGGTCCATTGCGTATAGCCAAAAGGTTTTTGTTCAGTTTTAACTACTTTTCCTGCAATAGGTTTCTTATCTAGCAATGGCTTGTCTGAAACCACGTCAACATAAGCTTCAATCTTTTCATTTTTGACTTCATTCCAGATTGCCAGAACCTTTTCTTTGGTGGGAATATTTACACCCTCTTTCTTGGGACCCGAAACCGTAAACACTACATTTGAGTCACTTACGTATGATGCTGCAATTTTATTTATTGCAGTTATAGGAATATTGGGTATCACCTTGTTGATCAGATCAAACTCATATTCAATGCCCGGCATTGGCTCATTGTTTAAGAAGAGCTGTACACATTCATTTACATATGATCCGTTTTTCTGTTTATCCCTTTCGTTATATGCGGTTTCATAATTACGCAACAATTCTGTCTTGGCGCGACTATACTCAGAAGCAGTAAAACCAAAACGACGCATTCTTTCGTTTTCACGAATAATAGAACGCAAGGCCGTTTCGGCTTCGTTGTTATCTCTTGGGGCAGCACTTACAAACCAACAGTCTTTTGAAGGCGTAACAATGAATTCACCATAACCACCACTGGCACCTGCAAATGGAGGAGTTGGCTTTTTGGAAAGTTCAAAAAGTCTTGCATTAAACATGGATGAAACAAGATCATTGATTACCTGCATGAAGTAGTAATTCATGGATGATTTACTTTCTGTAGGTACGGCATCGTGCTTGTAATATACTGCCAGTTGGGTCTGTTGTACTTCCGGATCAGTCTCAACAGAAACGATAGGTGCAATATTATTGGGAACCTGGAAACGGGTGCGGGGAGCAGGATTAACAGGTTTTGGAATATCTGCAAACAGCGCTTTTATCTTGGCTTCAACCTTATCCACATCCACATCACCAACAACAATAATTCCCTGCAGGTCGGGACGATACCATTTCTTATAATAATCCTTGAGGTCCTGGTATGGAAAATTGTTGACAATGTCGATGCTTCCAATGGGTAATCTGTTGGCATATTGCGAATTTGCAAATACCTCCTTGATCATGGCATCCATCACACGGTAGCTACCGGTGTTACGTGTTCTCCATTCCTCACGGATAACGCCGCGTTCATCATCGATGTCTTTGTTTTCAAGAGAAACAAAACCCGACCAGTCATGTAATATGAGCAGGGCAGAATCTAGAATCCCTTCTCGAGTCAAAGGGACATTGGACATATTATAAATTGTTTCATCCAACCCAGTACCTGCATTCACGTTCTCTCCAAATTTAACACCAATCGATTCCAGATATTTGATCAGAGTGTTACCGGGAAAGTGTTTGGTACCATTAAAGCACATGTGTTCCAGGAAGTGAGCCAAACCACGTTGATTTTCATCTTCCAGAATAGAACCGACTTTTTGGGCGATATAAAATTCACCGCGATTTTTTGGCAGATCATTCTTGCGGATGTAATATGTTAATCCGTTGTCAAGTTTGCCTATTCTTGTTTTGGCATCTACTGGCAGTTGTTGGGTCTGTTGTGCAAATCCAATTAAGGATATGCATATCAGTAGAATAGTCGTGAAAAGATTAAGTTTTTTCATGCTTGTTTGAGTTAATTCATAATAATACGTTATTGTTTATCTATTGAGCGAATAAAAGTAATACAAAGTTGATTAATAAAATCTTGTCTACCGATAAACATTGTAGTTATATTTGTAGTATTGATGTTTAACACAAAAAACATAAAACGCTATGGTACTCGGAAATATTCTTGTAATTGATCCTAAAAGCACATCAACCAAGATTGCTGTATTTGAGAATTCAAAAATGTCTTTTCTGACTACGATAAGACATAATTTGCACGATCTTGCAGAATTTGCAACGATACCCGATCAACTGGGATATCGCAAAGAGGCTATTCTCAAATTATTACGAGACAATAATTTTAATATAAATAACTTCGAAATAGTCATCGCACGCGGAGGACTTACTAAGCCTGTTACATCAGGAATTTATGCCATCAATGATGCAATGAAGAGAGATCTACGGATTGGTGTTATGGGGCAACATGCAATCAATCTGGGTGGTTTGCTTGCTTCGGAAATTGCAGCACTTACCTCCAAAGGAGCACATGCCATTACTGCCGACCCCGGCGTGATGGATGAACTCGACGAAGTAGCCCGTTTATCAGGACATCCCCTTTTCCAAAGAAAGTCTATTTTTCATGCATTGAATCAAAAGACAGTAGCCCGCAAATATGCCAAGACGCAGAATAAACAATATGAAGATCTGAATCTGATTGTAGTCCATGTTGGTGGAGGTGGTATTTCTGTTGGAGCCCATCGCAACGGACTGGTTGTCGATGTCAATCAATGTTATGATGGTGACGGGCCTTTCTCCCTGGAACGGACTGGCAGTTTGCCTATCGGTGATGTTGTGCGTTTATGCTTTTCGGGAAACTACACTCAAACCGAAATCACCCAGATGATCACTTCCCGTGGAGGCATGATGGGCTATCTGGGTACGACCAGTTTTGAAGAGGTTGAACGAAAGATCGATGAAGGCGACAAATATGCAGAGTTAATTCTTCAGGGAATGGCCTATCAGGTTGCAAAAGAAGTAGGAGCAATGGTCAGTGTATTTGAACAACAGCCCGATGCAATTCTTCTTTCAGGAGATATTTTTCATAGTCGCCGTTTTGGTAACTATTTGTTTAGAAAAATAGAACGATTTGCTCCGGTTTCAGTCTATCCTAACGAAGATGAAATCGATGCATTGGCCGAAAACGCAGTAAGGGTATTAAAAGGAGAAGCAGAAATACTGCAGTATTCCTGAGCCTTATTCTCCTGGCAGGGGGAAGTCTAAAAAGCACGGTCCCTAAGCGAAGTCGAAGGGACTATACAATAACGACGTGTCCCTTCGACTTCGCTCAGGGACCGGGAAACTCACAACCAATTAGTCAAATTGGACTTTTTAGACAGGCCCCTACTTAATTTAAACAGTTTCTTATTCTCCTGTAGGGATAAAAGTCATAAAATCTTCCAGAGACAATTGTCGGTCTACTTCAAAACCACGTGCACCCCTTTTTACGGTAATGCATTCTGTTGCTAATTCATGCTCCAGAAAGATGGTCTGTTGCTGATCAATCACTTCGTTAAGAAAAGTTTCTTTTTCTTCCAGTGTAATGAGTGGTCGCGTATCATAACTCATCACGTATGGCAGATGAACCAATCCGGTTAAAGGCATCAGGTCTCCTCCAAAAATAAGTGTGTTTCCGGAATAATTGATATACACAATCATCTGACCATCGGTGTGACCATTGAAGAACCTGACACTGATCCCCGGAAACATCATTCCCTCTTCTTTTATCTTTTTTAGCTGTCCGCTTCCCTGTAAGGGTAAAATGTTTTCAGGCAGATAAGAGGCCGATTCTTTTCGGTTAGGGTTCATAGCCCATGTCCATTGTTGTTCACTAACCCAGTATGTAGCATTTTTAAATGCGGGAGTCAGTTTACCTTCAGCAGTTCTGACAACACTACCTCCACAATGATCGAAATGAAGGTGAGTATGAATTACATCGGTGATATCATCAAAAGTATAACCTGCTTTAGAAAGCGATCCGGCCAATGAATCATCCCCATTCAGGTAATAGTGACTGAAGAATTTCTCAGATTGCTTGTTTCCACAACCGGTATCTATCAGTACTTTGTGATCACCAATATCCACCAGGAGACATCTCATCGCAAGATTGATCAGATTGTTTTCGTCGGCATCATACATTTTTTTCCAGATCGACTTAGGCACAACACCAAATGTAGCACCACCATCTAGCTTGAAATTCCCTGTGGGGATAGAAATTAATTTCATTTATTGAATGTTTTTAACGTTTTATGACTTCTTCAGCGTAAAGCCAAATGTCGTCCCAACTCCCGGCCAGCTTCTTACACTGATAGTCTGATGGTGTGCTTCGATGACATGTTTCACGATAGCTAAACCAAGACCGGTGCCACCTTGTTCACGGCTTCTTCCCTTGTCTGTCCTGTAGAACCGTTCAAAGATCCTACCCAGATCCTGTTGAGCAATCCCTACACCATTGTCGGTTACCTCGACCAGGATATTTTCATCCATATCAAAGAAACTGATTTTTGTCAGTGCATCCACTTGTCTAAAATTGTATTTAATTGCGTTTTCAACCAGATTGATCAATACCTGCCTGATGCGTTCCTTGTCTGCTTTTACAAACAGGGGCTTCTCGTAACTCTCCGCCAGGGCAACTTGTACATTTTTATTTTGTGATTTTATCTCCAGGAATTCTATGACCTCACGGGTCAAACCAATGATATCAAAACGGGTTATGCTTAATTTCAGTTCCCCCGATTCCATTTGCGAAATAGCTTCCAGATCTTCCACGATGGCAATCATTCTGTTGATGCTTTTCTCTGCCCGCAACAAATATTCTTTATTGATCGAAGGATCTTCCAGGCCACCATCCAACAGGGTTAGCACATAACCCTGGATATTGAAAATCGGTGTCTTGAGTTCATGTGAAACATTGCCAATAAAGTCACGGCGATACTTAGCACTGTTTTGAAGTTCTTCGATCTCTCTTGTTTTAGATTCGCCCCATTCCAACACCTGCTGGTTCACCATTTCCAGGGTATCCCCCGAGATCACCAGTTTGTTTTTATCCTCGTCCTTCGACCTCTTCAGACTGTGTATCGTCTTATAAATAATCTTAATCTTGTCATAGATAAATGATTCTATGACCTTTCTCAAAAAGTAATAAGCAAAAAGGAAAACAATAAGACCTGCCAATATAACCGGCAGCAATATGTTTTTATTCAGAAAAGTCAACAACAGAAATGAAACCACAACTGCAACCAGGCTAATCAGAATTGCACTTGACAATGCAAAGTGTTTAGGATCGGATACTTTAAATTTCATGATTCGAATTTATAACCAACACCTTTAATGGTTTTAATATTGTTGATGTTGAGTTTCTCCCTGATTTTACGAATATGGACATCAATTGTACGGTCGCCTACAATCACATTGTCACCCCACACATTCGAAAAGATCTCGTCACGTGTAAATACCTTGTTGGGCTTAGACGCGAGTAGTTGCAATAGCTCGAATTCTTTCTTTGGCAAACTGATTTCCTGACCTGCTATAATGACAACATATCTCTCACGATCAATCAAAATGCCGCCCAGGTCAACCTGGCTTTCAGGCTGTTCGGTTTCAGATCGATGGCGTCTGAGCAGGGCTTTTATCCTACTCACCAGCAATCTTGGTTTGACAGGCTTTGTGACATAATCATCGGCACCAGCATCAAAACCAGCTATCTGTGAATAATCTTCCCCCCGGGCAGTCAGAAATACTATGATTGTATTTTCAAGTTGAGGTACCTGTTTGATCTCTCTGCAGGTTTCAATACCATCCATTTCAGGCATCATGACATCGAGAATAATCAGATGAGGGATGATTTCGATGGCCTTTTGCAGACCCTTGATGCCGTTTCCGGCCGTATAAACCTGATAACCTTCTTTCCTGATATTGTAACTCAGGAATTCAAGAACGTCGTCTTCATCATCAACTAGCAGGATGCGGATCTCTTCATTTTGCATATTTCCAATGGTATAGATGCCACAAAGTTAATAAATACTCATGAGATTGTGATACTGACGAAATTAAGTCATAATTAATTAACAATTACTTAATGTGAAGCGGTCATTGTCAGAATGTGTAACTTTGCACGCTATTTTAAATTATTGCATGTACGAAACCACGGATAAAGAGGAGAGGGCTGTCCTGATAGGATTGATAACCTCGGCGCAGGATGAATTTAAATCGGCCGAATACCTCGACGAACTAGAATTTCTGATCGATACTGCCGGAGGCGTTCCTGTTAAAAGGTTTGTCCAACGGCTTGAATTTCCTGATCCACGTACATTTGTAGGCTCCGGTAAATTAGAAGAGATCACTGCTTATATCAAAGCAGATGGAATCGAAATGGCTGTCTTTGATGATGAGCTGTCTGCCGCACAGATTCGAAATCTCGAAAAGGTGCTCGAATGCAAAGTACTCGATAGGACCAATCTGATTCTTGATATTTTTGCACGTCGTGCACGTACAGCTCATGCCCGCACGCAGGTTGAACTGGCACAACTTCAATATCTGTTGCCACGGTTGACCGGAATGTGGACTCACTTGAGCAAGCAGCGTGGAGGTATTGGGATGCGTGGTCCCGGAGAAACTGAAATAGAGACAGACCGTCGTGTAATCAGGACAAAAATTTCGTTGTTGAAAGAAAAGCTCAAAGAAATTGATAAGCAGAAGGTCACCCAGCGAAAGAATCGTGAAAGTATGGTGCGTGTTTCCCTTGTCGGCTATACCAATGTGGGTAAATCCACCATCATGAATATGCTTGCCAAGAGTGAGGTCTTTGCCGAGAACAAGCTTTTTGCCACTTTGGATACGACAGTGCGCAAAGTAGTCATTGGCAATCTGCCTTTCCTTTTGACAGATACCGTAGGTTTTATCCGCAAACTACCTCATGGATTGGTTGAATCGTTCAAAAGCACTCTCGATGAAGTACGTGAGAGTGATCTGTTGATTCATGTTGTCGATATTTCACACCCAACTTTTGAAGAACAGATCAATGTTGTACGTGAAACTCTTCAGGAAATTGGGGCCTCTGATAAGCCCATTTTTATGATCTTTAATAAAGTCGATGCCTATTCATATGTTCAAAAGGATGAATTTGACCTGACCCCTTTGATGAAAGAAAACCGCAGTCTGGATGATTTAAAAACCACATGGATGGCTAAGGCGAATGCACCCTGCATGTTTATCTCGGCAACCCAAAAGATAAACATCCAGGAGTTTCGTGACTTGATCTATGAAGAGGTAAAACGCCTACATATCATCAGGTATCCTTACAACAACTTATTGTATTAGCATTTTTTTATGTTGATATTAATTTATTAACGGGATCGATTTCATTTGCCCGTAGGGCATAAATATCAATAGAATATACAAATCACAATAAAGATTTTCCCCGTAGGGGATCAACTGTTTAATGTTGAACCCCTACGGGGAAAATCTTTATAATTCATACAATTCTATTGATATTTATCTCCTAAAGGAGAAAAAAACAAATCGTTTCTTATTTCTCATACAAAATAATACTATAGACATTATTTCGGTTTCAAAACACTGGTTCCCGGTGCTTCCAGCCTCAGGTAGTCATAAGAAACATCACCACCCGACCTTGTCACAGTCAATGTAATCACGTTTTCACCGGCTTTCAATATCTCACTTGGGAAGTTTAATCTCAGATCACCGAAAGTTCCATGAATACCCTTGCGGATAGTAGCTCCCGATCCATAAGGGAAATTGATTTGTGTTGTATCCGTTTTGGGAAGGATATTCACACCGTTTAATCTGACGACCAATCCCGGTCTTGTAGAATTGGCTGTTGCCAGATACAATGACGAAGTTGAACCTGCTGTTGGAGATTTTGAAAGTGTAAAATTAATCTTCCAGACAGGGGGAGTGGTTTGTTCTTTACCCACCACATTGTAAGGCTGATCAAAATTCCAGTCTTTCTTCCAATCGCTCTTGCCAACGGTATAATTCACCCCATTAGGAAACTCCTGTGGATAATCCATAAACTTAGCCCAATGCAGACTGGGATAGACTCCACCAACCCACCAGTCGTCGCCATGTTTGAATTCAGCAGCATTGCGATCGGGGATCCCGATTTCCCACACTGTAGGAGCAATCCTTTCAGGAGTCCAGGTAACATTACCCAATGCTGTTGTTGCTCCTGCTTTGACAGTCACAAAACCTTTCTTTGTCATTTGCCCCGCAACGCCTGTTCCGAAAGCATAAATATCATAGATTCCCGGTAACACATTTGGAATAGTGAAATTGCCTTTAGCATCTGTCCTTACCCAGAACTGGTAGCATTTTGACCACTGCTCAAATCCGGCTGGTGCCATTGCACCTCTTCCAGGCATAACAGGCCTGTTGGCAGCAACAGTCGGTGTTGTTCCTGTTGGAACTACTCCCGGTGTTGTATATCCCGGTCCGAAAGCACGTCTGGCAGATTTAGGAGGAATCATAACACCTACCCACATTTTGTAAAGTTTGGTATAGGGTTCCGGATCACTGATCACTAATTTCCCGGTGACCTTGCCCCTGCCGTTTGCTTTAATATATTCGGGTTCTGTGAACCATTCATAAGGCCATTTCGTTTGTTCTGATTTAGATTTTTTGATCGCGTCCTGCCACAAAGCCATCTGAGGATTATTTGTCCCCTTGGGCACCTGGTTGCAATAGATCAGGAAAGGTCCATAGACTTTGCTCCACTCCTCGCCTTCAGCAACCGCACCATCACCACCCTGACCATAATGGGTTCCTCCCAACATATTCAAAAGAACAGGCGAAACATGACACAGGAGTTCACGTTTCATGGGACCTCCATTATAGTATTCCTTGCTCGGCATGGTCATCCAAAGTCCAATATTTTTCGTTGTACTGCTCCATCCCCATGTGTCAAGGTCACCAAAGTCAGCGCTGTAGTCATATTTGCATTCATAATGATCTTTCCATACACCTGTAGTCATTCTCATCACCTCTTTTGGTGCGCCGGGAACAACAGCAATGGCGTTATTATCGGCCAGGTTTGCCATGATCCGGTTGCGGGCACTGTCAATGCTCATCCAGTCAAAAGTAGCACCCGGATAAGATGACATTCTCCATTCACCACTCGGATAGTAGGGATAGGAGGCAGGGTGGGTGAGTTTTGCAGCAGCATATACCCCGGAGGCATCCTTCGTGAGCGAATAATAAACATCAACATCCATAGCGGCCTCTGCAGTCTTTTTACTCCAATCCATATGTAGCTTTATTTCAGCATAGGTATTGTTGTTTTTCGAAGGATCTACTGTCAGTGTGTATTTACAATTGGCTGGGTTCTGATAGTTGGGCATGTTCCAGCTCCAGTAAAACTTTCCACCTGAATATCCACCCTCGAGGATATTTATTCCATTGTAGAGAAACTTTTTGATTTCACCATTAAACTTGGTGATGGTAACTTCTACGATCCCGTTTTTCATAGTGACCGAAGAACCATCATCAGTCAGAGTAACATTACCACCGGTTGAGGGCTTTACAGTTTGTGAAAACACCATGAGTCCAGGCAAGATCAGCATACAGATACATGTTAGTATCAGCCTGAATTTGTTTTTTGGCTTTAACATTGATGAAATTATTTAGAGGATTGTAAATGCAGATTTATTTTTAAAATGAATTATTCATCCCGGTTCACCGTGTCGGGAGAGAAAGCAGGAAGACAAACAGCCATATAGACTGCACCGTTTTCATAAGGTGAACCATATTGCACCCATTCACCCTTTTCGACCAGAATGCCTTGCCCTGCGGCGATATCATATTCTTTTTCTTTGGTCTTCACATGCAAAGTTCCACTCAGAACGACTGTATATTCATTGAATTCAGGACATTGTCCCGGTTCTTCCCACCCTTCAGGACTGGTCATGTGCGCAATACTCACCTCATCGGTACTGCTGTTCACCCTTCCAAAAAACTCATTGATCAGTTTTACTTTGTTCCCTGCAGCTTTTATCAGGGTTGGTGCATTGATTATTCTTGGCATACGAATGTGTGTTTAGAAATTAAAAGACGTCCTGAGGATATTCATTGATTTTTCAATCATCTAAATGTCCGGTTGTCAGGATAAAGTATTGCATGCAAAGTTAAAAACTTTCATACTCCATTTTTTTGTGAACTTATTTTTAGGTTTTAATTAACATAGTACGAGCGCTTCTACTTTTATCCACTTTATTTCAGATATTTGTATCCACGTTAATTCGCAACATTTTATGAAGCTAAAGATATTTGGAATTTTATTGTTTTGCCTGATAAGTCAATGTGTGAATGCACAACTCGTCACTATTCAGGGAATCCCCCGGGATACTTCGTTCACGCTTTATTCGGCATGGGTTGGGATCAAAGCAAAGTTCCCGGAAGCAAAAAGTGTGATTTCACATCTGCCTGAAGGTGTTACTGTTGAAAATGACATTGTTTATACCGTATTAACCAATACCTCATTTGGAAAACGGGAACTTCATCTCGATTTATTCCGTCCAAAGAAAACAGGAAAATACCCAGCGCTCATCCTGGTTCATGGTGGAGGTTGGCGTTCAGGGAATAAAATATTGGAGGTGCCGATGGCACAACAGATTGCGGCAAAGGATTATGTAACGGCATGTGTCGAATACCGCCTTTCGCCCGAAGCGCTTTATCCGGCCGGAGTGTATGACCTGAAAGCAGCTATAAGGTATTTGCGTTCTAATGCAAAAAAATACAATATCGATCCTGACCATATTGCCATATCCGGTACTTCAGCAGGTGGACAATTGGCAGCACTGATCGGGACTACCGGAGAAGTGAAAAAGTTTGAAGGAGACGAGGGCTATAACACTGTTTCTTCAAAGGTACAGGCTGTCATTGACATTGACGGAATCCTTGATTTCACTGATCCCAATGAAAGTGCTAAAGACACCAACCCCGACAAACGTTCAGCAGGGGCATACTGGTTTGGTGCTACCTTTAAAGAAGCTCCTGAAAAATGGAAAGAAGCATCTGCCATGACTTATGCCGGAAAAACCACACCTCCCATCCTTTTCGTGAACAGTGCTTTGCCCCGGTTTCATGCAGGTCGCGATAGCGTGATCACTATTTTAAACAAACAAGGAATCTACACAGAAGTGCACACTGTTCCCGGGACGCCGCATCCCTTCTGGTTATTCCACCCCTGGTTCGAACCTACTGTTCAATATATGGCATCGTTTCTTGATAAAATATTTAAATAAAACACTTTATGAAATCATTAAAATATGGCTTAATCCTGTTACTGATGATGAACGCATCTTTTCTGATGGCACAGGATAAAACTAAAATCACAGTTGCTCAGGATGGAACAGGAGATTTTACTACCATTCAGGCGGCTATTGAGTCGTGTAAGTCATTTCCTGACGAAAGAATTATCATATTCCTGAAGAATGGTGTGTATCATGAAAAGGTAAAGGTTCCTTCATGCAATAACAGGTTATCTATCATTGGAGAAAGTGTTGAAAAGACCATCATCACTTACGGTGACTTTTTCAATAAAATCAATCAGGGACGAAACAGTACCTTCTTTACTTACTCGTTGTTGGTAGAGGCTGATGATTTTTATGCCGAGAACCTGACCATCGAAAACAGTGCAGGGCCTGTTGGGCAGGCTGTGGCGCTTGATGTTGAAGGCGACCGCTGTTTATTTATTAACTGCAGGATCCTTGGAAACCAGGACACCCTCTATGCCGCAGGACAAAACAGCCGACAATATTTTGAAGGATGTTATATTGAAGGCACAACCGATTTTATCTTTGGGGCAGCAACAGTTCTATTTGAAGGATGTACTATCAACAGCAAGAGCAATTCATATGTAACAGCAGCCAGCACCCCTAAAGGAAAACAATTTGGATATGTGTTTCTGGATTGTAAACTGACAGCATCTGAAGGTGTCACAAAAGCCTTACTGGGACGGCCCTGGCGCGATTATGCCAATGTTGTTTTCATCAAGTGCGATATGGGTATTCACATAGCTCCCGAAGGATGGGCCAATTGGGATAAGACCACCCGGGATAAGACAGCATATTTTGCAGAGTTTGCCAATAAAGGAGCAGGGGCAAACACAGAAAAACGCTTAGCCTGGAGTCATCAACTCACAGCAACGGAGGCAAAGAAATATACATTGGAAAACATTCTGGCTTCCCGTCTACCCGAAGAACCTGTTGCAACAGAATGGACGAAAAAGAAATAATGACTCATATGTAACTTTTCAAGCTTATGGACTATGGGGGATAAATGAAGAAAGCGCCTTATCTTTTCAAAGGAGCTATTGGAAAACCAATAGTTGGAAACCTTATTTTGAAGAGATAAAACGCTTTCTACTTAAAAGGTATTGCTACCTCAAATATTTATACCAATTGTTTCTGAGAATGAAGGGCAATTCTGTTACCTTCCGAATCGAGGCATATTGCCATATAGCCAATATCATCCGTAATCAGGGTTTTAGGTTGTAGAATCGATCCACCGGCGTCCTTGACTTTCGAAAGCTCTCTGGCTACATCACCATATTGTGAAGAGAAATAAACCAAAGTACCGTCTTTTGAAGGTTTGTACATTTCAGGATTATAGACCAGTGAACCTGCAGCGCCTGGTCCTTCCATACTACCCGGGAACCATGCCATATCTATATTTCCCATAGTTTCTCTTTGGAGTTTGATCCCAAAGAGTGTTTCATAAAATTTGACAGCTCTTTCCATATTTGATACAGGAATTTCGAACCACCCAACTATATTATGTTGTTTATCCATGACATTTAGATTTTAAGTTAGACATTTAGATTTTTAAAGATGACTTATAAACAACCTTTTTCTTATAAGGGTTCTATCGCCCATCGCTATTAACAAAAAATTAATTCAAACATTTATAACCAACACATTTTATAGAAGATAGTCCAATAGTATGGAAGTATATAGAGTATCTCTTTCTTTAACCCCGAAGGGGTGAAATTATTATAGCAATTCAAATAATTGAGATTAACCCCGGAGGGGTGAAAGGATTATAGTCCTAATCGGACTTCATGATTATAGTCCCGAAGGGACGTCATGATTGTAACAACGATCTCCACTCCCCTAAAGCCCCGTAGGGGTGACATGATTGATTTTGAAAAATAATAAAGCATGTTTTTACTCTTCCCGATTTTTTTCTTTCAATAATTTACTAACGAAAGTATAATTTGTAACCAAAAGATACCCGATGACAATATTAATAAAACTGACACCCAAATTTATATAATCCATTACACCTACATATTGATTTGCAGTACCATTTTCAATATTACTTTCAACAGATAGTTTAAAAACAACCCACCCCTTGCTTAAGAATAGCGGTATATTATGAATCAACAAAAGTCCCCCGATCACAATAACTGCAAGTTTTAAAATATTGTAACTATTCAGTCGAACAAATTTAGTTGAAATTCAAGAAAGAGTAATTTTTGAAAATAATTTTAAAAATCAATAACTCTATAAGATTTTGATAGGA
>JGI24140J50213_10000149_pt1 | contig 31934 bp, 18 predicted proteins | sample BarGraIncu00222A_FD_50213 | JGI IMG/M metagenome (IMG submission 50213)
ACAATACGAACCGTAGAAGGTAGTTCCTTATGAGCTAATATCGCACCCATAATGGTAGCCTTCGGTGCAAAATCGCCACCCATAACATCTAACCCAACTTTCATCAGATATTCGAGATTATGTTAATATGAGATGTAAATTCTTATGCCTGTGCGGCCTTTTCGATAGCCTGACGGCCTTTGTAGAACCCGCATTCTGGGCATACGCGATGGTACAAAACGGTTGAACCACAATTTGAGCAATTAGAAAATGTAGGTGCTACGGCTTTGTAATGTGTTCTTGCTTTTCTTGTTCTCGATTTTGACCATCGAAACTTTGGATTTGGCATATCTTTAAATATTTAAACGTTTAAACTTAAGCTTTAAAATTAGTTTTCTCTTGTATTATCGGTTAAACCACGAAGGGAATCCCATCTTGGATCAACCGGTTTTATTGGTTTTAATTCTTCAAGTTTTCGAATAATCTCTGGGTCACAGAGACTATTACCATCTTCATCATCGGGATGAACGATCCTTAAAGGCAACGAAAGATTGATCAGTTCATATATATAATGGGCCAGCTCAAACTCGTGTGATCCTTCAGGAATAACAATTACATCCTCACTTTCTTCTTCGTATGCCTCACCAAATTTGACAAAAAGCCTTACTTCAGCATAAACATCCTGTTCCATGGGTTCGAGGCAACGATCACAAATCGCACCTATCCAACCCTCAACCATAATATCAAAAACAAGCATTCGCTCTTGTTTTTCCAGATCAACCTGAACTGTACCTTCACCATTTGTTATCTCCGAATAATCCAAAGCGGCAAAGAATTTATCATTAAATTCCAAGTCAAAATGGTGATCTCCAAGAGGTAACCCGATGAAAGGGATCGTATAATTCCTTAGGTAATCCACTTTCTTCCGATTAATATTTTGGTCGGCAAAATTATACATTAATATTATCAAACACAAGAAATAATCAATTTCTTAGTGGAATGATGTTTTAGGTAGGCTACTATTATTAGAATCAATAGTAAAAAGGGATCCTGAAACAGTATAAAACAACAAAAATAAAAGGAGATTTTTGGTCTCCTTTTATTTGATTAATTGTGTTTTATTTAAACGACTGTTCCAGCAAACCATCGCCACCAAACTTTAGACGATCGAAATATGTAGGAATCTCTTTTCCTATATATTTATCTACATACATCTTAGCCAGATATTGACCTAACATAAATCCCTGACCCCTCAGTCCAAGAAATAAACCATGCTCAGGATCAATATACATGCGAGGTTCAACATAATAACCCGCCCATACTGCCTGAAAACCGACAGAAGAGAGACTGGGGAACCAGTTCACAAATATCTCGGATGCTATCTCGAGAAATTCTTTTGAATTTACCTTTAAGTTTTTATCCGCTTCCATGAATTCGATGGAAGGAGAAGCACAACCAATGATCTGTCCGGTTTCAGCAAGCTGTTGTCCATAAACAGCCGAGAAGCCTTTGTACTTGCGCCTGTCGATAATCATATCCAATGGGCCACCATCTTTTCCCATCATCGGCAATCTGCGAGTAATAAAGGCCTGATGCTTGATTGGGAACAGACCTGTTTCGAGACCAAGTTGTTTTGTAAACTTCTCCCCTTCGGGTCCCATTGCATTGACAAAATGTTCGGCAATGATTTCGACATATTTCTTTTCGTGGTTGACCATCAAGGCCTTATACTTGTCGCCTTCTTTACGGATATCCACCAATTGACAGTCTTCAAGAATCTCTCCTCCCTTTTCAATGCCAATTCGACGGATAAGATCAATTACCCTTCCCGGTGTAGCCTGCCAGCAGTTATTTGTGATCTGTGCGGCCTGGTAGATCGACCCTAGATTCGGATTTATCTGTTGTGAGATTTCTTTTGCAAAATCTTTTGGCTCGATCATAAAGGAATCCGACCAGGACTTTGATTCATCAAGTGCTTTGTAGGTCTTATCGTCATGGGCAAAAGTCACATATCTTGTTTGCCTGAAGTTGATGTCCTGAATCTTTTGCAGATCCTTGAAGATCTCAAGATTATGCAAGGCAATATCTGCTATTTCGGGCAGACTGAATGCCGGGCGGCCACCAGCAATATTTCTCCATGAAGCGCCACGACCATAATTTACCAGCACAGGATTCAATCCCTCTTCAGCCATATAACGGAACAAAGCGCTACCACCAATTCCACCACCGGCAATAAGCACCTTGACTTCACGTTTTTGCATGCTCATGCCTTTGGTGTTCACGATGATGTTTTCACGAACACTCTTGGGATACAATTCTCCAATCTCGATTTGATTAGATAGAGGTCCACGTGGTGTGGCATCTCCCACAATCTGAATCCCCGAACCTGCCAATGTTGATTTCAATCTTTTGATGCATCGTTTACCACGACATGCACCCATCCCAAGTCGGGTAGTATGCTTTATTTCGTCAACAGAAATAAATTTTCGATTCCCGATGGTCTTCATGATTTCCGATAGACTGACGTCATCACAATGACAAACGTAAGTTTCCACTTTCTCCACATCCTGGGTTGGCGTGAAGTCCAATGGCTCAGGATAATTTTCTTTTACAATAAAGCCCCTGACTTTGATGAGTTCTTCACCATGGATGGTTAACGACCTGACGCGGGCAACATTGGTCTTGTTGGGCTTGTTTAAGATCTTCTCCAATATTCCCTCTCCAATTTTCTTTCCGGAGTTGTCAACCAGAAAGACTTCGGAGTTTTCTGTTGCAGCATATTCAATTGGCAGAAACAGCCAGTCCTTTTTGAGGTTGTATCCAAATATAGCCAGTCCCGGACATTGATAGACGCAGTCCATACAACCGACACATTTATCAAAGTCAAGCTGAGGAACTGTGCTGGTCGATGTTTTGGTTATAGCGCCATGAGGACATGCAAATTCGCAAGGGTTACAGGCAAAGCCATACAGACAGTCGATCTGGACAAATGCTTTCTCATTCATCCTTGCAAGTGATGGACAATGTGGTTCATTGATGACCCGCAAAGGATGTTGCTGAGAATCGATATATTCTTTTGAAACAGCCAGATAATCATCATAACTGTATTTCACATCCATCTCACGAAGAATCTCATAGACAACCTGCTTGCCTCTTAACACTGCGCTTGTCCCTTCACCGATCCTGATGGCATCACCGGCTCCAAAACAGTCACGTCCAAATACCTCATACCCCTTGATAAGCAATTGATCGTCAGGAACCAGTCCTGTACAAATATTAATGGCATCAATACCTTCGATGATTTTTTCCGTACCTGGCACAGCCTTAAAGTCCTTACACTGAGCGACAACAGCACCAATGACACCATCACGGTTTTCATTGGGTATTGCCTTGAGCAGGATATGCGAAGTAAGAATTGGTATAGCCAGACGCCTTACCCTGTTTGCCTGTACAGGAAAACCACCCTCAGAAGGCATTGCCTCAATAATAGCTTTCACATTGGCACCTGCCTGCATCAATTGATAAGAAGTAAGGTATCCAATATTTCCGGCACCAACGGTCAAAACATTTTTACCAAGAAGTGTGAATTCACTGTTCATCATTTTCTGAACCACTGCGGCAGTATAGACTCCTGGAACATCGTCGTTCTCGAAAGTCGGCATGAATGGAACAGCGCCTGCGGCAACCACCATGTAGTCAGCGTCGACATAGAAGATCTCTTCAGTCAACATGTTCTTCACAGCAACACGTTTACCTTCCAGGAGATCCCATACAGTTGCATTTAGGAAGATCCCGCTCAGATCATCACCGGCGAGGGTCTTTGCAATATCAAAACCACGCATACCCCCAAACTTCTTCTCCTTTTCAAAGAAGAAAAACTGATGGGTCTGCATTAAAAATTGTCCGCCTATCTTATCATTGTTATCAATGACAATATTAGCGATATTGTATTTGTTCAACATTTCACGGGCAGCCAATCCCGATGGACCTGCTCCGATGATGACAACGCTGGTCTTGTAAATATTGATAGCGTTATCAGTTTTATTGTCAACATAGCCCGGTTGGAAGTCGTGAGGGATTTCCTGAACAGCCTTGATGTCGTCAACCTTGGTAATACAAATTCTTTTGATCTGACCATCAACAAGCATTTCGCAGGCACCGCATTTACCTATCCCACATTCGAGACTACGTTCGCGGTTCTTTAATGAATGACTGTGAATTGGAAATCCTGCCTGATGAAGCGCTGCAGCTATAGAAAAGCCTTTTTGTCCTATAACGTCAATTCCATTGTAAGTAAAGGTGTGATCAGCTGGTAGAGGGATTTCGAGAATTGGGTGTTTCTCTATTTTATTCATAATAAAGGGAACAATATCTGTTTTCAAAAATGAAGTTAAATCTTTTGTTTTCAAATAAATGAAAGTCATGGCAAAATTATATGATTTTAAATTTTATTGTCAATCAGTTTCTATAAAAAACTATAAATAAAACCTCTGAAATAGCCCAAAAACACAAACGCCGATTAATAATCAATCCATTAAAGGTTAATTTATTCTCATTATAAATTACGGCGTTGAAAATGAAAAGAGAATGGATACAAAACCGGAGGGTTATAGTCCAATTTTTATAAAAATGCTTATTAAACGCATTTGTCTTAAAAAATCTTAAAAATCTATAACTGCTAATAATAATTCATTCCTTTACTCAATATAAAACTAAAAGAGAAACTGTATGACAGAAACATAAATAAACCGATCACAACCAATAAAAAATGAAAAGCCATCACAAAGCCTAAAGACTCCATTTCGCTGATTACCATTAACTATAAATAGATTTAAAAGCACAGATTTATAGTTAAATTGAAAACCGATGAAGGCAATTGACCTTCTAACTTTTTCCGGCCAAAAGAGACATTACCATTGCGTGAATACAAATAATAATAAAGAGACATTGCCCGATTAACTGGTTTCCCGAATGATTTCCACTTCTAAATCTTTCGTTTTGAAAGGAAAGAGGAAGAGACTTGGATATTAATTGGAAATTTATTAGTATTTTTGCACCGTCTTAAAAAGTACATCTTAGATCACCCATGGAAAAACCGAAGGTTCTATTTGTGGCCCAGGAAATAACTCCTTATNTAAAGGAATCTTCCATGGGCTTGATTGGACGCCATTTACCACAAGGCATTCAGGAGCGAGGGAAGGAAATCAGAACATTCATGCCCAGGTTTGGTAACATTAATGAACGCAGAAATCAACTGCACGAAGTCATTCGCCTATCGGGAATGAACCTCATCATCGATGATACTGATCACCCACTGATTATCAAAGTAGCCTCTATCCAATCGGCTCGCATGCAAATATACTTCATTGATAATGAAGATTATTTTCAGCGAAAATACACTACACGAGATAAAAACAACAAGTTCTTCAAGGATAACGACGAACGTGCAATATTTTTCTCAAGAGGAGTTCTTGAAACTGTAAAGAAATTGGGATGGCCCCCCGACATCATTCACTGTCATGGTTGGATGACTAGTCTGGTTCCATTGTTTATCAAAACAGCGTATAAGGACAATCCAATGTTCAATGATACAAAGGTTATTTATTCTATCTATGATGATGATTTTAGTGAGCCTTTAAGCAAGGATTTCGCTCAGAAAATTAAAATGGAAGGCATTCAGGTTAAAGATCTGAAGCATTATAAAAAACCGACTTATGTTTCGATGATCAAGGCAGCTATAGATTTTTCAGATGCAGTCATACAGGGCTCTCCGGAAATCAATACCGAACTCACCGAATACATAGCAGAAACAAAAAAACCTTCACTTGCCTATCATCCTATGGAAACATATCTTGATGCTTTTTCTTCGTTTTATGATGAAGTACTGGTAACTAAGTGAGCAACAACTAATACATAAACCTAAAAAAACACTTTTCTCTTGAACAAACTCAATCTCTCAACAATAAGACAGGCCATTTTTGCACTATTAGTTGCATGCGTGCTTTCAGCCTGTACTACTGAACCAGATCTACTGGGATTGAACCTTACACCCCAGGGAGATAAACTGAACGCTTTATACACCGATACTACAACACTAATTGCATACAATCTTCCCATTGATACACTGCGTACAAGTGTTTTACCGGGATATTCAGCATCCAATTTCAATACCATTATTTTGGGTGCAATATATGATTCTGCATTTGGTAAAGTTGAGGCAAGTTTTGCAACCCAGTTATGGCTTTCTTCTCTCCAACCTTCAATCAGTCCCGGCGCTTTTTCTGATTCTGTCATCCTGCAATTACCTTATGCTGGGTTGTTTGGAGATAGTTTAGCACCACAGACGATAAAGGTTTACGAGCTTACTGAGGCACTCAGGGGTGATACCAGCTATTACAGCAACCATTTTATAACTCCTTCACCGTCTTCTTTATTACTCAGTCAGACTTTTGTCCCTGATGCTAAAGATAGCGTAACCCTGAATGCCGTTAAATATGGCCCATTGTTACGTTTAAAACTCGACAATGCATTTGGAAATAAAATCCTGAATGGCGGCGCCAATCTAAACTCGCAGGAAATATTCCGTACTTACATCAAGGGGCTCTATATGACCGCTACCCAAAAGGATGTCATGGGTACTGGTTCAATGCTCAATTTTGATCTCACAGGCACAAACGCTGGTCTCCAGATTTTCTATCACTCCCCTGTTGACTCAGGCTCAGTAAGTGTATATGTGAATGGAGCAAGTTCACAGCGTTTCAATACATTTAATTTTCACAATTATCAGTTTGCCCATCCGTTGTTTAAAGCTCAGTTCTTAAATAAAGATACAATCAAGGGGCAACAAAAACTTTTCCTTTCGGGGATGAGTCCAAGCGATATCAAGATCACATTTCCTTATATCCTGAAATACAAAGAGAAACAAAGAGCAGGATTTAATCAGGCATTCCTTGTTATTGATGCGCCGTTTAATACTACTACTCACTTTCCTCCGCCACAACTTGCTTTGTACAAGGTTTATAAAGATGGTACCAGGTACGCCGTTGAAGATCAGGCAACAGGTGTTGCTGCAGAAATATCCGGAACTTATGATACTGTTCGAAAACAATATCGTTTCGCAATCACACAATATTTACAGAATATTCTAAAAGCAGGCAGTCAGGATTATTATCTGGTACTCAGTTCCGCTTCAAAGGGAAGAGAAGCCGCTGATATCATCATCCCCGGAACAAAAGCAGGTAAAAGCCGACTTCGGGTCGAATTAGTTTATACTACGCAGAAATAATCATTCTGATTTTTTAATATCTTTGCCGTACAATTGGATTCGTCAGAATACAGTTGTACGGTTTTTTATTTATTTCCGTGAAACTAATTGTAAATAAATTGTTTATATACATCGATTAACTTTGAAATTATGTGTGGAATTGTAGGTTACATTGGTTACAGACCAGCCTATCCCATTCTTATTAGTGGGTTGAAAAGGCTGGAATATAGAGGTTACGACAGTGCAGGGATAGCTTTGGTTCAGGATGGATTAAAGCTATTCAAATCCAAAGGAAAAGTATCCAATCTTGAGAAACTCTGTCAGGGTGAAACGCTATCCAGTACGATTGGAATAGCACATACCCGTTGGGCCACGCATGGTGAACCCAATGACCGCAATGCTCACCCCCACTTTTCACCATCGCGCAACCTTGCCATTATTCACAATGGTATCATCGAAAACTATGCAACACTGAAACAGGAAATGATTTCACGTGGCTATCATTTTCACAGTGACACCGACACCGAAGTACTGATCTACCTGATCGAAGACATCATGGTCAATGAAAAGGTAGATCTCGTCAAGGCTGTACAGATGGCGTTAAAGACTGTAATTGGTGCTTATGCCATTGCAATTGTTTCTAAAGATGATCCCGATACCATCATAGCTGCGCGTAAGAGTAGTCCTTTGGTAATCGGATTAGGCATAAATGAATATTTTGTTGCTTCGGATGCAACCCCAATCATTGAATTCACAAAAGACGTCGTCTATCTAGGCGATGAAGAAATAGCGATCATCAATCGTAAGACAGGATTAAGAATCACAACTATTGCCAATGTTGAGACAACTCCATACGTTCAGCATCTCGAACTTAGTCTGAGTGCACTCGAAAAGGGTGGTTTTGATCATTTCATGTTGAAAGAGATCTTTGAACAACCCCGTTCTATTGGTGACAGTATGCGTGGCCGTTTAAATTCTAAAACCGGAACTGTAGTACTGGGAGGTATTCTTGAACACCAGGAAAAGCTGATCAATGCAAAGAGAATAATTATTGTTGCCTGTGGAACATCATGGCATGCCGGACTTGTCGGAGAATACATGATTGAGGAACTGACCCGCATTCCTGTTGAAGTTGAATATGCATCCGAATTCAGATACCGCAACCCGATCCTTAGTGCCGATGATGTTGTCATTGCCATCTCTCAATCTGGCGAAACAGCCGACACCCTTGCAGCTGTGACGCTGGCAAAGAAAAGTGGCGCAACTGTAATCGGCATCTGTAATGTTATCGGATCTTCAATCGCCCGTGCAACAGAGGCAGGTTCATATACCCATGCCGGTCCCGAAATTGGTGTGGCATCAACCAAGGCATTTACTGCACAGGTCACACTGCTTACTTTAATGGCATTGATGATTGGCAAAGGAAAAGGAACAATCTCTGAAGAACGTTTCATTCATTTGTCAAAAGAACTGGAAGCCATTCCCGAAAAGGTTAAGATTTCATTGACTACAGATGCTGAAGTCAAGAAGATTGCTGAGCATTTTATGTCGCACCGTAATTTCCTCTATCTGGGACGAGGTATCAATTTCCCTGTTGCTCTCGAAGGTGCTTTGAAACTAAAGGAGATCTCTTACATCCATGCCGAAGGATATCCTGCAGCAGAGATGAAACATGGTCCGATTGCACTGATCGATGAACACATGCCTGTCATATTCCTGGCCAACAATAACGACCTGAAGGAAAAGATCGTATCCAATATCCAGGAGGTAAAAGCCCGCAAGGGAATCGTGATTGCACTTGTAAATGAAGGAGACGATTGTGTAGATGGTCTTGCCGACTACACCATCTCTGTTCCTGAAACCGATGAGTTGCTCAGTCCACTGGTTTCGATCATCCCGCTACAGTTATTGTCATACCACATCGCTGTTATGCGTGGCTGCAATGTTGACCAGCCCCGTAACCTGGCAAAGTCAGTTACAGTAGAGTAAATATTTAACCCTATTAAAAAAGGAGACACAATAATTTGTGCCTCCTTTTATTTTATCCTGTTTTTCCTGCCGGCCTTGCTGGGGGATGTCACCTTAAACAGATTAATATTTTACAGGTATTGGTTAGACTAAGCAATCAAATTTTAAGGAAATTCAAAAATTTGTAAATGTGAGTTGGAATTAGTTAACTTTGGATTCAAAAATATTATTATTGTGGTGAGGTTTTTACTTATTCTTTTTTCAATTCTATCATTCAACTTAACTGCTTTTAGTCAGGACGAATTGATGTCTGGATTGTACTTTTCATCGCATGAAGTAATTCAGGACAAACGCACTTCATTAAATCTGACACCTTATCATACCTTTAAGTTCAAGAATGGAATATCTTTGGAAATGGAAGCAAATTTCCGTAAAGGAGATGGCAACTATGGATATATTTTTAGACTAATTGGTGATGAACATACAAATATAGACCTGGTATCGAATCTGGCCTCACCTTCTTCTAATTTTTGGCTTGTTTTAAAAGACAAAGTGCTGTTTTCCTACAAATGGGCAGATGTACCTAATGGTGGATTTGATCGTTGGATAAAAATAAAGATAGAAATAGATATCAGGAATTCAAAATTGACAGTTTGGTTTAATGGCAATAAACAAGAAGGCGTTATACCTGATATTAAAAATCTCAAGAATTATAGTTTAGAATATGGTGCATGTGGGAATAATTCATTTTATAATACAGATGTTTCTCCCATGTCTTTGAAAAATATAAAAATTTTTGATCTTAATAACAATCTGATTTGTGATTGGAAACTATCCAAACACAGTCAATTTAAAGTGTTTGACGAAATAAACAACAAAGAAGCACTTGTCCAAAACCCGATTTGGATAATTGACAGACATTTAAAATGGCGAAAACTAAATGACCTAAAATTTAACAAAATACTAGGGATCACTAAAGACGAATTAACCGGTAAAATTTTTATTGTAGACCACAAAGCAGTTTATATAATGTCTACTGCATCTTCCGTAATTGACACTATTCTATTTAAAGACGGGTTACCCTATTTTGAGATGGGAAATCAAATTATCTATAACAAGTATACGAATGAACTATGGTCATATAATTTTAATAAAAATCAGGTAAGTAAATTTAGTTTTACTACACATAAATGGTCATTTAATAATGAAGCACCTACCTTAGAACCCGACTTTTGGCATCAAAATAAATTCTTCTCACCAATCGACTCCTCTTTGGTGACCTTGCTAGGTTACGGTCATTACAAGTACAAAAGCATAATCAACCGATACAATGATAAGTCAAAAAACTGGGAGAAAACAGACCGTAGCGATCAGATTCAACCACGCTATTTAAGTGGTACCGGATTTCTGAACAATCAGGAAGTTTTAGTCTTCGGTGGTTATGGGAGTAAAACAGGCCGGCAAGAATTATCTCCGGAATTTTATTATGACCTGTATACTTTTAATCTAAAGAGTTTTTTGTTTAAAAAATTATGGACTTTAGAAACCCCTACAACACCTTTTGTCCCTTGCGAAGCATTGATTCCCGATCAACAATCCGGTGTTTTTTATACACTTATTTATAATAACGGTAATTTTGCAACATCACTGCACCTTGTCAAATTTTTGTTAGAGAAAAATGAATATCAACTTTATAATGATTCTATACCCTATAATTTCCTGGATATTGAATCCTGGAGTACTCTTTTCTTAGACCAGAAAACCTCACAGTTGATAGCTATTACTTCACACAATTCAGAAGTCTCTCTCTATTCAATTGCATACCCCCCTCTTATGCCTAATGATGTTTATCAAAGTGTTCCTTTAAAATGGGAATGGTATGTTTGGATAGTATTGTGCTTACTGTCAGTAATTTTGATTTATTTCTCCATCATAATTTTAAGGAAAAATAATAATAAAAGCAAAACGATTGATTGGAAAGAAAAGATCGAACACCCTAATATTAAACAAATTGAACCCATCGAACGAAAGACCACCTCCTCAATCTTTTTTATGGGTGGATTTCAAATATATGACCACAAAGGGCACAATATAACCGGGGCATTTTCACCTACTTTGAAACAGCTGTTCCTGTTTATATTTTTGCATACCATCAAAAATGGAAAAGGTGTTTCTTCAGCAAAACTTGACGAAGTATTGTGGTTCGACAAAATTGGTGATAGCGCCCGTAACAATAGGAATGTAAATATCAGCAAACTAAGAACGGTTCTTGATGAAGTAGGAGGAATAGAATTATCAAACGAAAATTCGTTCTGGGAAATTAAAATTGGGAAAGAAATATTCTGTGATTATACCGAAATATTACGCCTTCTCAAGAAATCAAAAAATGTGAGTCTAATTGAATCAGAAATCAATGAAATAATTTCATTGATTCTTTTAGGTGAATTTTTACCTCAAATTCAAAATGAATGGATTGATGGATTTAAATCACAGTTTGCTAATGAAATGATTGAATATCTAAGTTCTTTCTTCAAGGAAAAAGTTGTTAAGAATAATTTCAGTTTACAGTATCATCTGGCTGAATGCATCCTCCTATTTGACACCCTTAACGATGAAGCATTTGCCATGAAGTGTTCTGTATTGTATCATCTTGGTAAAAAGGGTATGGCAAAAAACATGTATGATTCGTTTTGTCGGGAATATAGACAAGAATTAGGAATTACTTATGATGTTTCTTTCAATGAAATTATAAAATAGGCAGTTTTAACAAACAATTCACAGTTCTCTTTTTAAGATCCTTTCAAAATATCCCTGAATCCCTCCTTTTTATTCCTATAAGTTTTAGATGTTTCTCAAGTTTACACGACTTTAGCATGTTCTGCCGATTTAATAACGGTTTATTTCAAGTACATTGTGTCTTTTAGGAGTTAGATATTTTATATGAACTATTCTTACCCGCTGTCTGCTAAATATTTATGACATTAATAAAAAATTAATTATATATTATATGGTCATTTACCGAATATTAATACAGGTATTAATTATAGGCAATTATATTTGCATCGTTTACATTAAAAAAGAGATCCGAATTACAATTCAATATTACAAAATCAATATGTTAATAAGCATATGGTATAACTTTTAAATTGCAGGTTACAAATATTTAATAATTACTTAACCATTATGCTATATTTAAAATAACTTTTCTGTTATTCCTTTGTAAATTAAACCACCAATCAAAAAATGAAAACATGGAACACCTTTCAAAATCTTTGTGATCACTCTTGTGACCTCAGCAATTAAAACGGCCTTTCGAGAATCTGCTTAAATCAATTCAATTTGCTTATTGAAAAAAATTATTAATGTTAATTGAAAAAAAAATGGAAAAAAAACTACTCTTCAAAAAAAGACTTTATTTCCGATGGACGTGTACATTTTTAGTACTCTTACTAAATCTACAAGTCTTTGCTCAGGTTTCAAAAACCGGAGACCAATCTCAGGTAGTACAACAGAAAGCAAAAATCACTGGTACTGTTAATGATGGTGATGGAAAACCGCTCCCCGGAACAACTGTAATGATCAAGGGAACATCCAATGGTACAATGACTAATGTGGATGGAAATTTTTCGCTTAATGTACCTGATGTCAATAAAACCATTCTCGTATTTAAATTACTGGGTTTTGAACCATTAGAGGTTCCGTTGCTTAATAAAACGGAGATTAATGTGACTCTAAAGGAAAAAATCGTCAATATGGACGAAGTCGTTATTACAGCACTTGGTATATCAAGGGAAGCAAAATCACTTGGATATTCCCGACAATCAGTTGATGTAACATCGATGACCGAAGCACGGGATGCAAACCTTGTTAATATGCTGGCTGGTAAAGCAGCCGGAGTAAATGTAATTTCAGCAGGGGGATCCACAGCATCCACGCGAGTTCAAATTCGTGGTATTAATTCCCTTACCGGAAATAATCAACCTCTTTATGTAGTGGATGGTGTAGTCATTCAAAACGATATGGGTAAAGTGGATGGAATGTCAATGGGAGCTGATGGAGCTACAGATATTGACTATGGAAATATCGCATCCAATATAAACGCAGATGATGTCGAAAATATTGAAATTCTAAAAGGGGGAAATGCTTCGGCGCTTTATGGTTCTGATGCAGCCAATGGAGTTATTTTGATTACCACTAAAAAAGGAAAAAACAATAAAGAACTGGGAGTCACATATAGCTTAAACTATATGGCCAATACAATAATTGAATATCCTCCATTTCAAAATGTTTATGGTGGAGGAAATAGCTCCAGATTAGGGGAAACCAATAAATACCGATCAATGGTCTATCAAAGTATGGCTGTACTAACTCCTTATAATGGTTCTTCCTGGGGAGTTCCTATGTTGGGTTTCGATGTAGTAGGACGCAATGGACTCGTGAAAGCATACTCGCCAAATCCGGACAATGTCCGTGATTATTTTAGTTCATCGGCACAAATAACAAATAATGTTTCCATTAGCAAATCAAACGATTTTGGATCTGTTAGATTTTCATATACAAATACAACTTCAAATGATGTTGTAAAAGGTACAAATGAACGCGACAGAAATAACTTTTCAATTAGTACTGACTATAACCTTGTTAAAAATATAAATGTTGCTGCCAATATCCGTTATTCGATCGATAAACTTAGAGACCGTCCTTATTCTGGTTGGAGTGATAGAAATCCTATGATGGCATACATAAACTTCCCTAGAGACCTTAGTCTTAGCGAATTAACGCCATGGAAGGACGCTAGTGGAAATGCTATTTCCTTAACCACAGGTACAGGGGAATTTTACAATCCTTATTGGGCATTAAACGAAGATAGGAATGAAGACACTAAAAATTGGTTATTAAGTGATTTCACAACAAACATAAACTTTACAAAGACGCTGAAACTGAAATTAACAGCCTCTGCCGACATCCAGAATTCCAATGGTTATGACTTTACAAACAAAGGGACTAATGGAACACCAAACGGTATGTACAGTATTTTTTCTAGAGGAATTAAAAACTATCAGTATCAAGGGATTTTGATGTATTTTGAAAGATTTAAGCACTTTTCTATTAATGCAAATCTAGGAGCTGATTGGAGAGATTATAATTTGTATATAAATACTTCTTCCACTTCAAATCTGATTCTTCATGATATTGCAAGTTTATCAAATTCAGCTGAAGCCATACAGTCTTCAGAATCACTTGAAACTATGCGTAAGGAAAGTCTTTTCGGAGATTTGACATTTGGCTACAGAGATTTGCTTTATTTAGACATTACTGGACGAAATGATTGGAACTCTACTTTGCCCATCAACAATTGTTCTTTTTTCTATCCTTCAGCTAGTCTGAGTTTCCTTTTCCCGGAAGTATTTAAGATACCGAAAAATATTTTGTCTTTTGGTAAATTAAGGGCTTCATGGGCAGAAGTAGGAAACGGTACCTCCTTTAATCAATTGTATAATAATTTTATATACAGTGGTCTGTTTAATACTATTCCGATTTTTGGTCTTGGAAGCACATTAAAAAACTCAGGTCTTAAACCCGAAACAACTTTTTCAAATGAAATCGGTACCGACCTCCGATTCTTTAATAATAAACTTTCACTCGATCTTACCTATTATAGTTCCCGTTCTATAAATGAAATTGTGAATCCAAATATTTCACCAAGTACAGGATATACAACAGGGACTTTTAATGCTGGAGAAATCCATAACAATGGCATTGAGGTTTCGATGAATGTTAAACCAATTGAAAAGAAAGATTTTTCATGGGATATGACTTTCAATTGGGCAAAAAACAACAACAAAGTTGTGTCTATTTCGGACAGCTTAAGTTCTATGACAATATATTCAGTAAGTTCAGCCCTTCAGATTACCGCAGAAAAAGGGAAACCCTTTGGTATTTTGCGCGGCTCAACACAAAAGCGTGATGCTGATGGTAATTTGATGGTAAATGCCGCAACCGGATTACCATTTATTCAAAACAATGCCGATCTAGGAAACGTTAACGCTGATTTTACTGGTTCATTTCGCTCATCCTTCAGGGTGAAGAATTTTGATTTTTCTTTTATGCTTGATTATAAAGCAGGGGGTAAACTTTTCTCATTGTCATCTTTAAATGGGAATAAGCAAGGGAACTGGTTGCCAACATTGGCAAACCGTGCCAATTATACATTTAGTGGTACTGTTTTAGGTGAAAGTGCTTTAGAAAGATTAGGGCAAAACAATGATGAACCAGCACTTGCTTATCCAAATCCCGACAACAGAGTAATGGGAGCTATGTTCCAAGGTATGGTTTACAGTTATAATACAACCACTGGAGTCTATACAAAAGTAGGACCCAATACTAACTTGTTTATTCAACCGCAGTCATATTGGTCACAATCTTCAAGTTACCTGATGGATAAGTTTATTTATGATGCCTCGTTCATTAAACTACGAGAAGTAACTGTAGGATACACATTACCGGTATCTATTTTGAGCAAAACTAAAGTAAAATCAGTACGCTTTTCCCTTGTTGGACGAAATCTGGCAACTTTGTTTAAGAATACCCCTCAAGGTGTTGATCCTCAATCTACCGCTTCAACTGGTAACGCACAAGGTATTGAAGCAGGTTTCACTTTGCCAACTGCTTATTATGGGTTTGATTTAAAAGTTACCTTCTAAATTCTAAAACAACATGAAAAAAATTATATATATACTTTTACTTGTACTTTCATTGATCAATTTTGGATGTACAAAAGGATATCAGGATATCAACACAAATAAAGACGAGTTTGTAAACGTAGGGCCCGAATATCTTATGGCATCAGCTGTGAAAGGCTCAATGAATCTTATTGCTGAGTTAAACGCCAACATGTATTGGCCATATTCTCATCAATTAACAGTTTCGTCAATGGCAAGCACTTCTATGTATGGGGCCAGTTATTCAACCATTAATGGATGGTGGGGAAGGTTTTATCAGAATATTGCCCTTTTAAGACAAGTCCAAAAACTTTACGGAACTAAACCCGGCTACGAAAACAGGGTTCAGATAGCAAAAATATGGGAATCCTATATGTTCTATATTTTTACGACAACTTTTGGAGGTATCCCATATACTTATGCAAGCCGTGATGATTTAGTCAATATCCCTTTCGATACAGAAACAGACATTTATATCAATCTGTTGAAAACGCTCGAAACAGCATCCGCAACACTTGATCCAACAAAAGATAAACTTACACCTGATATCATTTTCCCGGATTCTGATATTAATAAATGGAAAAAATTCGCCGTATCACTTCGTCTGAAAATTGCATTGGAAACCCAGAATGCCATTCCAGCTGAATCGGCAGCAAACGGAAAAGATGTAATCGCAAATTATGAGAGTTTTTTACCTAAATCAAGTAGTGAAAATATTTCTTTCCAATGGGGTGGCACAAATTCAAGCGAAAATTCATATTATTATAATACCTACCTGCTAACTAGCACAAAAGACTTGCCAGCACTGAGCCATTTGATGTTTGTTTACATGCGTTCCTATCCCGATCCACGTATGCAGGCAATATTTGACAAGATGACTGGGTCATATCTTGCTTACGATACTCTTTACACAGATAACACGAAATTACACAGAAATTTTGATCGGTATATAGTTCCTTATAATGGAAGACCTGAAACAACCCAATATGGTCTTTTGAATAATAACCCGGGTTATGTTGATGATGGACTTGATCCATATCGTTCGATGAGCTCAAACCAATATTCTTACCTGAAAGCCAGTTATCTGAAAGCCAATGCCGTACAAAATATCATATGGTATTCTGATGTATGTTTTATGCGGGCTGAAGCACAATTAGTAGGATGGGGTGGAGCAAAAACTGCAGATCAATTTTACTATGATGGGATCAGTGCTTCATTCAATCAATATGGATTAACAACAACACAGGCAACTGCCTACGAAAACCTGAATGGGGTAAAATGGAATACAGAACAATTGCATGCTTTTCCTGATTACAGAGGGATGGTTACAGCTAATATTCCAAATGACCCTTTACATAAAATAATCGTTCAGCGATGGTTGGCGGGTGTCTTTGATGGTGGACATGATGCATATTGCTATATCAGAAGAACCCGTGAAATTGACCTTCCGCCAAATCTGGCTTCTTCTAATGATGCTATGAATGTAGGAACACTAATTGCTAATCTACCCGAAAGAATGCAATATCCAAATACTGAAATCCTTTATAACACAGCATCATATGAGGATGCAGTACAAAAGCTTTCAGGTGGGGTCGACAATTTAACTGCTTACCTTAAAATGGCCAAACCTTATGCCCGATTAACATATGACCAGTGGAAAGTAGTTTCTTTACATATAAACGATCTGGCCTGGACTAAATGGTATGGTCAAACAGAACAGGATTTAATAAGTGCAGGTTTAATTATTAACCTAACCTGGTTTGTTAAAACACCATTGTATTAATCGTTGTTAGCTACTCATAAATTTTAAAAGTAATAATAAATGAAAAATCTAATATATATCTCATTTCTTTGTATTGTCGGATTTTATCTTTCTTCTTGTAAAAAGTCAGATAATACAACCCCCGGGCTTTCAGATGATTTTTTAAATTACAAAATACAAGATGTTCCTGTTACAAAGGATTATCTGGTCGGAGTTAATTATCTTTTCGCACCCACTTACGGAAATGCTTTGTACAAACCTATATTTGGACAAACCCCGAATCTCGGTGAATATGCAAATATTAAATCACCGATAGTGGGTTCAACAGCTCTTGTTGTAGACTCTCAATTGGTTTGGATGAACAGAGCAAAGGTTGACTTTGTAATACTAACTATCAGGTCAGGGACTACAGCCAATTCAAGTTATAAAAGCGATACGGCATATGTAAACCGGATTTTGTCATCAAAGTATCTTGGAAATATAAAAATAGCATTTGCTTACGATAATACTGGGCTCGCATTAGGTACAGTTTACCCAAGCCCTGCTGATAGTAGTATGCTCGTTGAAAGGAAACCCAATGCTTTGACCAATTACATCAAAGATTACACCACTTATTTGGCACCCTATTTCAATAATCCAGCATATTTAAAAATAGGAACTAAAAACGTAGTGTTTTTATTAAATGCTTATCGTTTTTTTGCGAAAAGTAATCCGAGTGTTACGTCACAATTACGGGCAGCTCTGACAGCTATTAATCAACAGCTTTATCTTGTTGGTCAATCAGCAGCCTGGTCGCCTCCCGACCGTTATGAAGAACGATTTCACAATGCAGTTGACGCAATCTATCATGCAAACTATCTGAATATTCCAACAAATGATTTAGTGCGATTTTCAGCATTTCATCAATGTACTGACCAGGCATGGAAATATTCGAAGCAAATTTTCAATACGTGGGGTGTTGAATTTGTTCCAAACATAGGTCCTTCATACAATCTCAATTTAAGTTCTCCCAATGCCATCAGTTCAGTTTATGACCCCTACTTTAAAAAGGATTCAGTATTTTTTGTAACATATTGTAATGTTGCGAAAGCAAGTACAGATGTCAGCAGACTTATTTTGGTTGATTCATGGGATAATTGGTCTACTGATAGTCAGATTGAACCAGCTAAACAATATGGTGATAGATATATAAAAATTCTACGCGATCAGTTTAAGGTAAAATAATTCTATTGCTTTCTTGAATTTTTGTTCCTAAGAGGAAAACTATTTTTTGACCGGCTCTTGACTTGGTATTGAATTATCGATCCTGAGTCGGTCATTTCTTCTATCTTTTTTAAAACTTCTGGGTAAAGTAACCAATAAAACCATAAACTATCAAAATGAAGAAATTCGCTACCCTAACAGTATTTCTGATTTTTCTGTTAACATTAGCAGTTACTGGAAAAAACAAACATAGTGAAACGTCCCAATTCCCAACATACAACGGATTGGTAATGTGTGGATATCAGGGCTGGTTTCGGGCCGAAGGTGATGGAAGCAACACTGGTTGGGGTCACTATGGAGTAAATGGAAAATTAGACGCGACTACTGTAAAAGTCGATCTATGGCCCGATGTTACCGAATATGAAAAAACCTATAAAACAGTATTTAATCTTGCTGATGGCTCTAAAGCCATGGTTTTTAGTTCATGGGACAAGAGTACGATTGACCTGCATTTCAAATGGATGAAAGAGTACGGTATTGATGGTGTTTTTATGCAACGGTTTTATGGAGTTACTCGTACAGCTGAAAGTCGTAAAGCAGGTAATGTTATTTTGGCTAATGCCCTGGAAGCGTCAAAAAAATATAACAGGGCAATTGCAGTAATGTATGATCTTTCCGGATTAAAGCCCGGCGAAGATTGCGCTTCTGTAATCGAGGATTGGAAGCAATTGGTAGATAATCTTAAAATTACATCAGGTGGCAACCATCAAACCTATCTTTATCATCGTGGCAAACCATTAGTAACTATTTGGGGCCTTGGTTTTCCCGATCGACCTTATGATATCCGTAAAATTGGAATCGACAAACTAATAGATTTCCTGAAGAATGATCCTGAATATGGTGGTTGTTCTGTTATGCTGGGTGTTCCAACATATTTTCGCGATCTAAATATCGATTGCCTTCCTGACCCATATCTCCATGAACTCATCAAATCAGCAGATATTGTAATGCCCTGGATGGTTCAACGNTATACACCTTTACTTCATTTAGAGACAGAACGCTATTCNGCAGAAGTAAAAGCTGATNTTGAGTGGTGTAATCGATTTAAGATTGATTATGCACCTTGTGTCTATCCAGGATTNAGTTGGTATAATTTGAGCAAGATTCAATTTGGTGGAATTCACCCATTAAACCAGATCCCAAGACAGAAAGGAAAATTTTACTGGAGNCTTATTAGTACTGCTGTAAATGCAGGTTCAAAAATGTTGTATGTTGCTATGTTTGATGAAATCGACGAGGGAACCGCTATTTTTAAATGTACAAATCAAATTCCGGTTCATAATGGAGAAGCAAAATTCATTGACTATGAAGGGATGCCTTCAGACCATTACTTATGGCTTACAGGCAAGGCAACAGAATTGTTGCGAACTACTCGTCCTTTTCCATCAGAAATGCCAGTCAGGAATTAAAAAGGAAAAAGCATCCATTAAAATACTTTTTATGAAAATAATACTAATTATTATTTTAAGCTGTAGTCTCTTTCTGAACACTTCTTTAGGGCAAAAGCCTGTAAGGATTGGAATTGTAGGATTATCACATTCTCATGTACTTTTATTACTTAGAAATTTATCAAGAACCGATATTCAAATTGTAGGTATTGCCGAAAGCAATAAAGAGCTTTCAAATAGATATGCAAAAGAGTTTTCACTTGATAAGAATATCATATTTGAATCCCTTGATGAAATGTTGGACAAAACGAAACCTGAGGGGGTCGTCACTTTTACATCAATTTTCGATCACCTCAAAGTAGTACAAGCCTGTGCACCCAGAGGTATAAATGTCATGGTCGAAAAACCATTGGCAGTAAGTACTGAACATTCCAAAATCATGTCAAATCTTGCGATAAAGAACAAGATCCTTTTATTGACCAATTATGAGACAAGCTGGTATCCTTCAAATCACAAGAGTTATGAAATGATAAACAAAGGTGATTTAGGTGAATTAAGAAAAATAATTGTTTACGACGGGCACAAAGGTCCTAAGGAGATAAATGTCAACAGCGAATTTCTGGAATGGCTTACCGATCCCGTTTTGAATGGTGGTGGTGCTGTTACGGATTTCGGTTGTTATGGCGCCGACCTGGTTACCTGGATTATGAAAGGAGAAAAGCCTATTTCTGTTTTCGCCCAATTAAAACAATACAAACCAGATGTTTATCCAAATGTTGATGATGATGCTACCATAGTGCTTACCTATCCAAATATGGAAGCTATAATTAATGCTTCGTGGAACTGGCCTTTCAACCGAAAAGATATGCACATTTATGGTACTACCGGATATGTTTTTAATGATGATGCAGAAACAATCAGATACCAGTTAAATGAAAAAACAGTTGAAACCACCAAAAAACTGTTAACTACAGATGCTCCATTTAACGATCCCTTCACCTTTTTTGCAGCTGCAATAAGAGGAAAGACAGTTGTTTCGAAAACTGATTTATCCTCACTCGAAGTCAATATGACAGTTGTTGAAATTCTCGAAGCTGCTCGTCAAAGTAACAAAACAGGAAAACTAATCAAGCTAAAGAAATGAAAAAAAGATTGTTCATAATTATCATATTGGCATTTGTATCTTTTCAATCTTATGCACAAAAAAGCAGTTTTCTGATTTTAGGCGATTTACATTATGATCTGTTAGGCGATCATGACATGAATTGGCTCAGTAAAAAACCAGACGACCTTCGACAGGTTACAAAAGAATATAATGTCAATACAGCAAAGAATTGGATCGATTTTATGGAGATAATACACCAGAAAGTTCAAAATATAAAACCGAATATAAAAGCAATTATTCAATTGGGTGATTTGTCTGAAGGATTAGCAGGTTCAAATGAGAAAGCCATGCAAATGGCTTCGAATACCAAAAAAGCTGTTGAACTTACTAACATGTCTGTCCCATGGATCATAGCAAAAGGGAATCATGATATTACTGGACCAGGGGCTTTGGAGGCTTTTCAGGAAATATATATCCCTTTATTCCGGGAACAAACGCAGAACCCGGAAATCAAAAATGCCAGTTATTCATACACTTCAGGTGATATACAGATTACCTGCCTGGACCCTTGGGATAAAAATACTGACATGGTTGTTTTTCTGGAGAAAGAACTTTCAACGTCAAAAGCAAAATTCAAATTTGTAGCAATACACGAACCTGTAATTCCGGTTACAGAAAGATGTTGGCATACGTTAAAACAAAATCCCGAACAACGCGAAAAACTTCTTAAAGTAATAGCCCAATATAAAGCGATTGTATTGTGTGGTCATCTCCATCGCTATTCGGTAGTGAGAAGGAATACACCTTATGGTCCAATCGTTCAGGTAATGGTAAACAGTGTGATCAATGACAGAAATTTACTAAATCCCGGGCATGTGATTACTCAATATGGCTCCTCATTAGTCGATAATGTGCCCGATTGGCAACCAGAAACCCGGGAAATTAGAAAAGCAATATTGACTGAAGAAGCGAAATATGTTACATTTTACAAACAAACCGATCTGCCTGGATATGCTATTATCAAAGTCGATGGTGCAAAAGAAAGCATACAACTGGAGTATTATGCTGCCTTTGGGAAAGAACCTTACGATAAAATAGATCTGTCACAACTATTGAAGCCATAAATCACCCAAAGATTTACTGCATCAAAAAAAAGTAAATACTTGCTTTCGTTAATGATTACAGCATTAAATGAAATGAATAAAAGAAACTATCCTAAAATGAAAACGATAAGTAAATTTTTAAATAATGTTTTTTTAATAATTCTGATACTGGCTTGTTATAGCTTTTCGAGTTATTATAAACCACAGGATAATAACACCATTATAAACAATAGAATTAAGCTTAAATCAGCTTCTTATAAGGGATTGGTGATGGCCGGATATCAGGGATGGTTTAATACCGAAGGTGATGGGGCTGACCGTGGATGGAACCATTACAGAAAAGGGTCTCATTTTCAACCAGGTAACTGTAAATTTGATTTCTGGCCCGAAATGTCTGAATACCCTAAGCAATACACATCTCCCTTCTCTTTTGCCAATGGAAAACCGGCTACATTATTCAGCTCTTTTGATGAAAGTACAGTAGACCTTCATTTCAAATGGATGAAGGAATATGGCATTGACGGGGTTTTTGTACAAAGGTTTATCACCAATCTTAAAACGGCGGTTGGCTATAACCACAATCAGAAAGTCCTGGCTTCTGCGTTTAAGTCAGCCAAAAAGTACGATCGCGTAATCTGTATCATGTATGACCTTTCGGGAATGGATTCAGGCGATGTGGAAGTTGTCAAAGAAGACTGGAGAAAATTAGTCAGACAATATGACCTTTTAGGTAAAGGCCGATTACCCCAGTATCTGTGCCATAATGGCAAACCACTAGTATCAGTTTGGGGAGCCGGGTTCAATGATAATCGGAAATACAGTCTCGAAGATGTAAATAAGATTGTCGACTTTCTTAAAAACGACCCAAAATATGGCGGTTTTTCAGTGATGCTGGGAGTGCCCACTTATTGGCGCACCTTGAATCAGGACACCCAATCCAATAAATTGCTACATACCATCATTCGTAAAGTTGATATTGTTCATCCATGGTTAGTTGGTCGTTTTAATGAAACAACATATCCAAAATTTAAAGATATCATTCATCAAGATATTGAATGGTGCAAGCAAAACAAGGTTGATTATGTCCCCACTGTATTTCCCGGATTTAGTTGGCATAACATGAAAAACGAATCTCCAAGTAATCAGATACCCCGTAACAAAGGACAATTTTACTGGCAGCAGATGACAGGAGCCATTACCTCGGGAGCAGAGATGATCTATGTTGCCATGTTTGATGAAATTGACGAAGGAACAGCAATTTTTAAATGCGCACACAATGTTCCAGTTGGGAAAAGTGTTTTTGTCCCAATTGATAAAGAAATTTCCTCAGACTATTATTTACGTTTAACAGGTCAAGCCACGAAAATGTTACGAAAGGAAATACCCTTTCAACAGGAAATTCCATTAGAAAAACAATAAGTCAAAAGATTGTAAAAATTTCAACCTCTTTATAATACGGTTATGATTTTAAAAATAAAATATTTATTACTTACTTTAGCATTTACTGCATTTTGGAGCGGAATTACCGCACAACCTGATCATATTCACCTTAGTTGGTCAGGTGAGAAAGTTAATACCTTCTCTTCAATGACGGTCTTCTGGACTTCAGAAGTATTGCAAACTCCGGAATTTGTGCTTTATGGTATAACGACGTCTGACTTTTCAACAGTAAAAGCTCAAAAAAGCATTTTTGAAGGCAAATCTTTTCAAAAAGCATTTTTGAATAATCTAAAGCCATCTACAACATATATTTACCGTTGTGGTTCCAAAGAATCTGGATGGAGCGAAAATTATACATTTAAAACAGGACCTCTTTCTTCTAAAGAGCAAACATTCAAAGTTGGTGTTTGGGGGGATACTCAAAATAATGATTTTAATGAACAGTTCGAAAAAACAACCCAAATTATAAAACAACTGGTGCTTTTAAAACCTGACTTCACCTTACATATGGGAGATATGGTAGAAAATGGTTCTATATTACCTTCCTGGTTAAATTTTCTGAATTTGGCCCAACCGCTTAACGCAAATATACCAATGATGCAAACATTAGGTAATCACGATATTGAAAATCATAAAGGTGAGAATTTCCAAAAACCATTTGCTTCTTTCTTTCAATTATTCTCGTTACCTCAAGACGGATTAGACTATTCTTTTGATTATGGAAACACTCATTTTGTTTGCATTTTTTCCGGTTTTGCCAAAGCTGCTTCAGAAAATGGATTATTGAGGTATAGTCCATCCTCAAAAGAATATATCTGGTTGGAAAAAGACCTGTCAAATGCGCATAACAACCCAAAGATTGAATGGATAGTGGCCTACACACATTATCCGCCTTATGCATTTGGTGTAAGTGGAGTTCAAAAATGGCAAGAAGCGATTACTCCATTATTTGATAAATTTCATGTTGATCTCTGTCTTTCCGGCCATAGGCATGTATATGAACGACATTATCCAGTATACGCAGGAATTCGCACTACTGAAGGTAAGGGTACAGTTTATATCACAAATGGAACTGCCGGAGGTTCACCCCAGGGTTTGGGTGGAAAAGAGATGCCCATTATGGCTTTTACATCGACAGAAAAAATGTATAACTATGCCTTGATGACAATTGATACAAATAAATTGACATATGAAGTATTTGATCAAAATGCTAAAAAAATTGACGAACTAACTATTGTAAAACACTAAAATTATGAGAAAAAACATTTTTAAGATGATATGGTTAGCTTTTACAATATTTTCATTTCTGGCCTCCACTCAGATTTCTGCACAAAGTGAAATTCAAGATAATCTGAATAGCTCAGTTGTTAAAACCGGAATAAATGATCCTGTCGACTTTGTCAATCCTTACATAGGAAACATAAGCCATTTATTAGTGCCAACCTATCCGACCATTCATCTTCCAAACAGTTTTCTACGCGTATATCCCGAACGGGCTGACTATACAAGTGATTTATTAAAGGGGTTGCCATTAGAAGTAACCAGCCATCGTGGAAGCTCAGCATTTAACCTGAGTCCATTCCAGGGAGAAGAAAAAGAGATCAGGCCAATCATAAAATACAGTTACGATCAGGAAAAAATAACCCCCTATTCCTATTATGTTTATCTCGACGATCAGCGAACCACTGTGAACATTGCCGTTTCTCACCAATCGGCAATGTATTCACTCAATTTCACTCAGGATCTTCCCTCTTATCTTATCCTGAATTCACGCAACGGAGCCCTCAGATGGGACGGACAGGCAGTCTTGGGCTTTCAGTCGCTTGAGAACAATACACGTGTCTACCTCTATCTACAGCCCGAAAAAGCCCCTGAGAGTACCCTGATCATGAAAGATAATATACTTGCAACAGGTACAGAAGCAACAGGTAGAAATGCCTGTGTTGTACTGAAATATAGCAAAGAAACAAAGACAATTCGCTTGCGTTATGGCATCTCTTTTATCAGCGAAGATCAGGCAAAGAGAAATCTAAACCGGGAAATCAGGGACTACGATCTTACAGCTTTACAGGAAACAGGTCGCAAGATCTGGAACGAATCCCTTGGCAAGATCGAAGTAACAGGTAGTTCTCTTAATGAAAAAACAGTCTTTTACACCTCTTTCTACCGGACCTTCGAAAGGCCAGTCTCTATTTCCGAAGATGGCAGATATTACAGTGCCTCCGATGGAAAAATCCACAATGACAATGGAATTACTTTTTATACCGACGACTGGATCTGGGATGCTTACCGGGCACATCATCCATTGCGGATCCTTATCGATCCCAGGAAAGAAGAAAATATCCTCCACTCTTTTTTAGAGATGACGACTCAAACGGAGCATAACTGGTGGCCTACTTTCCCCGAAATCACCGGTGACAGCAGAAGGATGAATTCAAACCACGGTGTTGCCTCTGTCATCGATGCTTACCGAAAAGGGTTACGCGGGTTTGATCTCGGGAAAGCCTATTTAGCCTGCAAAGCGGCTATTACCGAGAAGACCCTTGCTCCCTGGTCAGGAAAGCCTGCCGGCAAACTGGATCAGTTTTACAAAGAACATGGATACATCCCAGCGCTAAAAGTTGGCGAAAAGGAAACCATTCCCGAAGTTACCGCCTCTGAGCTTCGTCAACCCGTTGCCGTGACCCTCGGCACTTCTTATGATGAATGGTGTTTATCACAGATAGCCAAAGAGTTGGGCAAGACAGATGATTACAAATATTTCCTGAAGTGTTCTTACAATTACCGCAACCTGTTCAATCCCAAAACCGGTTTTTTTCATCCTAAAAACAGTGATGGAAATTTCATTACGCCTTTTGACTATGTATTTTCAGGCGGCATGGGAGCACGTCAATACTATGACGAGAATAATGGCTGGATCTATCGTTGGGATGTCCAGCACAATATAGCCGATCTGATCAACCTAATGGGTGGTAACAAAAATTTCGTAAATAATCTCGATGCCATGTTTTCACAACCACTGGGGAAAAGCAAATTCGAATTCTTTGCCCAGTTACCCGACCAGACAGGCAATGTGGGACAGTTTTCTATCTCCAATGAACCTGCATTTCATATACCTTATTTGTACAACTATGCAGGAGAACCATGGAAGGCCCAGAAACGCATCCGGGCCATACTGGACGAATGGTTCAGGAACGATCTGATGGGAGTGCCCGGTGATGAAGATGGAGGCGGTATGACATCTTTTGTTGTTTTCTCAGACATGGGATTTTATCCTGTAACCCCCGGCATGCCCGTTTACAATATAGGCAGCCCCCAATTTGAAGATGTTAAAATCCATCTTGGAAACGGAAAAACATTTGAGATCGTAGCAACGAACTGCTCCAAAGAGTACAAGTATATCCAGTCAGCTACATTGAACGGCCAGGTCTGGACGAAACCATGGTTCAATCACCAGGATCTGATCAACGGCGGTAAACTGATTCTTCAAATGGGAAGCAAAGCCAACTATAACTGGGGAAGCGCTGTAAACGACGCACCACCATCTAGCGAAAAAGCAGATTAATTGGGTAATCTTTACCCTAAATAACACGCAAACATAAAACATTTGATAAAATGACTAAAAATCTATTTGTATTTTTCATATTAAGCCTGTTTTGCCCGATACTCCTTTCTGCCCAACAAATTGAAAAGCGGGAAAAATACGACATTTCAAAAGACAAAGTATTGTATACTATCGGTTATGCCCATCTCGATACAGAATGGAACTGGGAATACCCTATAACAATTAATGAATACATCAAAAAGACAATGGTGGATAATTTCAAGCTTTTTGAAAAATATCCGGATTATGTATTCAACTTCACCGGCTCAAGACGTTATAATATGATGAAGGAGTATTATCCTGAATTATACAAGAGAGTAAAAGACTATATTGCACAGGGTCGCTGGTATGTTTCAGGTTCCTCTGTTGATGAAGGTGAAGTAAATATCTCCTCTTCTGAATCTATACTCAGGCAGGTGCTTTATGGCAATCTATTCTTCAAAAGAGAATTCAATAAAGAAAGCTATGATTATATGCTTCCCGATTGTTTTGGTTTCGTTGCAACCATGCCTTCAGTTTGGAGTCATGCAGGTCTGCTTGGTTTCTCTACTCAGAAATTAACATGGCATTCTGCTAATGGAATTCCATTTAACGTCGGTGTTTGGGAAGGCCCTGATGGCAAAGGACTTTTAGCTGCATTGAATGCAACAAGTTATACATCAAGTATTGTAGACAGGCTGGACAAAGATAGTATTTGGACAGCACGCATGCTGAGCAATATTACCCAATATGGTATCTCTTTTGATTTCAGGTATTATGGTGTTGGAGATACCGGTGGGGCTCCAAGAGAAAAAGATGTTATTAATGCAGTAAACAGCATTAAACATACAGACGGTAACTTCAAAGTTATCCTCACCGCTTCCGATCAAATGTTCAAGGATATCACACCTGCGTTAAAAGCGAAGTTACCAACATATTCCGGTGACCTTCTGCTTACAGAACACAGTTCAGGATCAATGACTTCTGAATCCTTCATGAAACGTGCTAACCGTAAAAATGAAGGGCTTGCAAAATCAGCAGAACAACTGGCTTCTATCGCCGATTGGATGGGTGGTGCGGCTTATCCTACAAACAAAATCAACAATTCATGGGATCTGGTTTTGGGTAGTCAATTTCACGATATCCTGCCCGGTACAGCTACCCCGCTGGCTTATAACTATGTATGGAACGATGAATTCATCGCCATGAATGGTTTCTCTGAAGTCATAAAAAACTCTGTAAGCGCTATTGCACATTGTCTCAATACACAGGTCGAAGGGAAGGCAGTTGTTGTTTACAATCCGGTTGCTATTGCACGTGAAGATGTCGTTACGGCAGAACTCACATATGCTAAATTACCAGTAAACGTCAAAGTTGTAGACAAGAATGGAAATACCGTTGCTTCACAGATCATCTCTTCTAAAGACAATAAGCTTACTGTTATCTTCCTGGCTAATATTCCATCTGAAGGTCTTTCAGTTTATGATGTTCGCGAGTCTACCGAAGCCCCTGCTACTACCACCATGACTGTTACAAATCAAACGCTGGAAAACAGCTATTTCAAAGTTAAGATTGATGCCAATGGCGATATTGCAAGTATCTATGATAAGACAGCTTTAAAGGAAGTACTTTCTAAACCGGCATCGCTTCAGTTTCAACATGAATTCCCAACACAGTGGCCGGCATGGAACATGGACTGGAATGACCGCAAGAATCCTCCCATCGATTTCATGAACAAAGATGTAACCGTAAAGGTTGTCGAACAGGGTCCTGTCCGCATTGCTCTTGAAGTAACTAAAAAAGGGCAGAACTCAGAAATTACTCAGATCATCAGTCTTGCAGCCGATGAAGCAGGTAAAGTTATCCAGGTAAACAATAAAATTGACTGGCAGTCAAAACAGGTGAGTTTGAAAGCAGCCTTCCCAACAACTATTAGCAATGAATTTGCAACCTATGGTCTCAACACAGCTGCTGTTCAACGAACAACAAATAACGAAGTAAAGTATGAAGTCCCTGGTCGTAAATGGATAGATATTACCGACAGACCTAACAACTATGGTGTTTCAATTTTGGAAGATTGTAAATATGGTTCGGATAAACCCGATAACAACACTTTGAGGCTTACTTTGATGTATACCCCTGGGGCGAAATCATATGTATATCAAAGCTCTCAGGATTGGGGAATTCATGATTTCAAATATGGAATCTATGCCCATTGCGGAGACTGGGTTTATGCAGGTACACCATGGCAGGGAAACTTTTTGAATGCACCGCTCATCGGATTTGAAACCTCAAAACATGACGGAGCAATCGGAAAAGAATTTTCCATGCTTAAAATCAACACCAGCAAGGTGGATGTAATGGCATTCAAAAAGGCAGAAGAAAGTGATTACTATATCGTACGTGTCAATGAACTCTACGGCAAAGATGCTAATGGTGTTACAGTTAGTTTCCCCTGTAAAATAGTCGACGCTTATGAAGTCAATGGTCAGGAAAAGAAAATTGGCGCTGCCAACTTCAACAATGGAGAGTTGAACTTTGACATGACAAGATTTATGATTCGCAGCTTTGCAGTAAAGTTTGAAAAACCAGCTGTTGCTACGACAAAAGCTGTTCAGCAAAGCCTTGAAATCCCCTTCAATGAAGATGCTATCAGCTCTGATAACAACCGTACAGATGGCAACATGACAAATGGCCTCTCCTACCCTGCTGAACTTATACCTGCGGTAGTTACCAGTGAGGATATCAATTTCAAAATGGGAAGCAGTGCAGACGGACAGAAAAATGTTGTTTCTGCAAAGGGCCAAAAGATAACGCTCCCTTCAGGCAATTTCAATAAACTGTATATTCTTGCTGCTGCCAGTCAGGATACACAGAGTGACATGAAAGTTGGAAACCAGAACGTAAAACTAAGTGTTCAGGATTGGACCGGATGGATCGGACAACATTATAATCGCACTTTGGCTGAGAAAAACACCAAGGTCATTGCAATCAGCAATGCATTTTCTAAACGCGATAACATTGCATGGTATGCTTCACACCGTCATTCACCAAATGCCAATGACGCTTATCAGTACAGCTATCTCTATAAATATGAGATCAATCTACCCAAAGGAGCAAAGAGTATAGTGCTTCCAAAGAATGAAAATATCAAAATATTTGCTATAACGGTAGCCGATAAGACGAACGAAGATATAACTCCGTTACAGCCTCTTTATGATGACTTTAAAAACAATAAACCTATACAATTAAGAGTAACAGAATAGCTGACTTTTGAATTCAGCTATATTGAAATGATCACCTGTCTGTTTCAGGTGATCATTTCATAAATCTCGATAACTTACTAACAAAATATAAATAATACTACAATGAAGAAATACGCTATTGGGGTCGATATTGGGGGTAGCCACATCAGTTGTGCTGTCATCGATCTTGAAAAAGGAAACATCATCAGAGAGAGTTTTGCCACACAAGTAGTGGACAACCAAGCCTCGGCTGAAGATATTCTTACCAATTGGACCATTGCCTTAAAAAAATCTCTTTCATACATTAAAAAAGATCAGTTGGCAGGGATTGGCTTTGCTATGCCCGGCCCTTTTGATTACCCCAACGGGATTGCAATGTTCACCGAGAGTGTTGCCAAATATCAGAACCTATACAGCATTAAGGTTTCAAAACGACTTAAGGAACTTATGGGTTTAAGTAAAGATTCTGATGTAAGATTCATGAACGATGCCTCAGCCTTTGCAATTGGCGAAGCATGGTGTGGAAAAGCATCTAAAGTAAATCGTTCTGTTTCGATTACCCTTGGTACCGGCTTTGGATCTGCCTTTGTTGATGATGGGGTTGTTGTCGTCGATCGTGATGATGTCCCAAAACTGGGATGTGTCTGGCATCTACCTTATAATGGAGGTATTGCCGATGACTCATTTTCTACCCGTTGGTTCATCAAACGTTATGCTGAAAAATCAAATATTCAGACAACCGGAGCTAAAGACATTGCCGACAAAGTTGCAACGGATGATTATGCCAGGGAAGTTTTCGTTGAGTATGGAACGCATCTTGGTGAATTTCTGGCTCCATGGCTGAAAAAGTTTCAGGCAGAAGTTTTGGTCATCGGTGGAAATGTAACAGGTGCATATCAACATTTTGGAAAACAATTTGAGGAGGCACTGAGAATACAAAATGTCAAAGCCACTATCCACATCTCAGATCACATGGAAGATGCTGCCATCATTGGAAGCGCCCGCATGTTTGATCCTCAGTTCTGGGAAAAGATCAAACCTTTGTTATCAAAAATGTAATCAAACAATTATAAACCCTTACTAATAATAACAGATGAAACAAGAAACGTCAA
>JGI24140J50213_10000150_pt1 | contig 31905 bp, 33 predicted proteins | sample BarGraIncu00222A_FD_50213 | JGI IMG/M metagenome (IMG submission 50213)
CCCGGCTCTTTCGCGTGATCCGCTATGACCGGCGCGGCCAGGGCAAATCCGCCGTGCCGCCCGGCCCCTATTCCATGGAGCGCTTCGGCCGCGACGCGCTGGCGATCCTCGATGACCTCAACATCGAGAAGGTGCATTGGTGCGGACTGTCGATGGGAGGCATGGTCGGACAGTGGCTCGGCGCCAACGCGCCGCAGCGATTCCACAAGATCGTCCTCTGCAATACCAATTGCTACTATCCGGATCCGACCAACTGGCTCAACCGCATCAAGGCGGTGAAGGAAGGCGGCATCGCCTCGATCGCCGATGCCGTCATCGCCGGCTGGCTGACCGCGGACTTCCGCGCGCGCGAGCCGCAGATTGCCGCCAACATGAAGGCCATGCTGATGGCTTCCCCGGTGCAAGGCTATATTGCCTGCTGCGAAGCCCTGAGCACGCTCGATCAGCGCGCGCTGTTGCCTGACATCAAAAGCCCGACGCTGGTGATCGCCGGACGCCACGACATGGCGACGCCGGTCGCGGCAGGCGAGTTCATCCGCAGCCAGATCCCGGGCGCCGCCTTAACGATTCTCGACGCCGCGCATATTTCCAATGTCGAACAGCCGCACGCCTTCACCGAAGCTGTGGTCGGCTTCCTGACGCAACGCTAGACGCAAGCCGTCATTGCAAGCGCAGCGAAGCAATCCATGGCGCCACAAAGGAAGAATGGATTGCTTCGTCGCTTCGCTCCTCACAATGACGGGAGGAGAAATACATGGACGATCAACAACGCCGCGACGACGGCATGGCCCAGCGCCGCAAGGTGCTCGGCGATGCCTGGGTCGATAAATCGATCGCCAACAGGAATTCATTCAATGGCGAGTTCATCGACTTGATCACGCGCCATGCGTGGGGCGAAATCTGGACCCGGCCGCATTTCGACCAGCGTACCCGGCGCGTGCTGGTGATCGGCACCATGGTCGCGCTCGGCCAATGGGATGAATTCCGCCTGCACGTGCGCGCAGCGCTGACGGAAGGCGGCTTCACGCCCGACGATATCAAGGAAATCCTGTTGCAGCAGGCGATCTATTGCGGCGTGCCCGCGGCCAACCATGCCGTCAAGGAAGCGTCAGCGATTGTCCAGGAGTTGGGGCTCCTGAAGGGGTAGATCCGCAGGCATGGCGCTGCGATCGGCCTCCGCCCGAACGGGAGGTTCGACCAGCAACACGATCCCGGTGCCGAGCAGCATCAGCAATTCCGTCGCGTGCAATCGGAGCGCTCCGGCCTCGCCGACCTGCGAGGCCATGACCATGCTGCCGAGGCTGATCGCGCTGCCGATGGCCAGCGCCATCGCCAGCGCTTCGTCGCAGCCGCCGGCCCTGCGGATCGAGGGGCGGCTGATGAAAATCAGAAAGATGGCAAAAAAGGCGACGACGGTGAGCCTGCCCAACGCCAGCAACCACGCGAAGCGAACCGTGGTCGCCGACGCCAATTGCAGGTGATCGCTGATGAACAACGCAACCGATACACTCGGCTGCTCATAGAGGCCGTGGATCGGCGAAGTCATGATCCTGAAAGCGACGATGGTCCAGGTCGGAATGAAATAGGCCGCCAGCAGCGCGCCATTGAATGAACTGATCCGCCAGTTTGTGGACATCTAACTTCCCGCTTTTCCGCCGGCTCCGGGTAAGGAGCGGCGGCGTTTGCGGAGGTAACGCGCCTAAACTGCGATGGGCAATTTAAACCTTTTGTTTACCTTAATTGGCGCACCGGCTTACCGGCGGCCGGCGCTCATGCAATCCCGACAGGAACCGGGCAAAGAAAAATCCCGCCTTTCGGCGGGACTTTCCTGCTCTCGCCTGGTTCACCTTCGAACTAGCGATCCTTGGGCGGTTGCTGGCCAGGCTTCTGGTTCGGATCCTGCTGCTGCTGGCCGGGCTTCTGGCCGCCGCCCTGCTGCTGGCCGGGCTTCTGGTTCGGATTCTGGTTCTGCTGGCCCGGATTTGGGTTCTGGTTCGACATCGAAGGTCTCCTCTGTTGAACGTAGTCGGAGATAACCGAAAAGCCTGGCATTAGTTTCAGGGGGACCTCGGTTCCGTCGTGATTATTGCGTGGTGACAGCTTGTCGCAACTGCGGCCACGGAACCGGAAGGCCAAAACTAGCTATGTACAAGCCCCTTAGGCAGCGCCTGGCGCTGTTGCCGCACCGGGTTCCCGCTGTTAGAAAATAGCACGACGCGTCGTTCCGGCTGCCGGGGCCATCGCCGCGGAGTTTGTTGAAGCGAGCATTTTCTTGACGGCAAACCGGGTCCACTTTGCCGGAAAATGCTGCAAACAGCGGCAGCGCATGGACTATTTCGCCCAGCAACTCATCAACGGCATCGTGCTCGGCTCGATCTACGGCCTGATCGCCATCGGCTACACCATGGTCTATGGCATCGTCGGCATGATCAATTTCGCCCATGGCGACATTTTCATGATCGGCGGCTTTATCGCGCTGATCAGTTTCCTGATCCTGGTCTCGATCGGCCTCACCGTGGTTCCGGTGATCCTGCTGATCGTGCTTCTGGTATCGATGGCAATCACAGCACTCTACGGTTGGACCGTGGAACGTATCGCCTACCGGCCGCTGCGGCACTCGTTCCGCCTTGCGCCGATGCTGTCTGCCATCGGCATGTCGTTCGTGCTGAGCAATTATTCGCAAGTCGCGCAGGGTGCGCGGGTCAAGCCGGTGCCGCCGATCATCACCGGCGGCTATACCTTATTCGAACGAGACGGTTTCGCGGTGCGGCTGTCCAACGTCCAGATCGTCGTCGTCGTCACCACCATCGTGCTGCTCGCGATCTTCACCTGGCTGGTGGCGCGGACCCGGCTCGGCCGCGACATGCGCGCCTGCGAGCAGGATCAGACCATGGCAGCACTGCTCGGGGTCGATGTCGACCGCACCATCTCCATGACCTTCGTGATCGGCGCCGCACTCGCCGCCGTCGCCGGCATGATGTACCTGTTGTATTATGGCCTGGTCGATTTCTTCATGGGCTTTGTCGCCGGCATCAAGGCCTTCACCGCCGCCGTTCTCGGCGGCATCGGCTCACTGCCCGGCGCGATGCTGGGCGGGCTTGCAATCGGCCTGATCGAGACGCTTTGGTCGGCGTATTTCTCGGTCGAGTACAAGGACGTCGCCGCGTTCTCGATCCTGATCGTGGTGCTGATCTTCCTTCCGACCGGCCTGTTGGGCCGGCCCGAAGTTGAAAAAGTTTGACGGGCCAGGGCGTGACCGCATTGGCGCCCGAACCGACGCCCGCTTCGCGCCTCCCCGGCGTCGCCTTCATCTTCAAGAAAGCCCTGATCAGCGCGCTGGTGGCGCTGGTACTGTTTTCGCTGATGATCGGTATCCGCACCGAGGCCGGGCCGACCGGGCAGTTGATCTACTGGACACGTTTCGGCGATCTCGCCGCCATGGTCGCCATCGTGTTCGGCGGCAGCATCGTCGTGGAATTGCTGCGGCAATGGTGGGGACCGGTTGGCACGATCAGGCTGGTTCCGCCATCCGTGAAAAGCACGCTTGCAATCCTGCGGCGCGGAGTAGCGCCGGTACTCCTGATCTTCACGTTTCTGGTGCCGGTGATTTTCTACGATCAGCGCTACATCCTCGATCTCGGCATTCTGGTGCTGACCTATGTGATGCTGGGATGGGGACTGAACGTGGTGGTCGGCCTCGCCGGCCTGCTCGATCTCGGCTACGTCGCCTTTTACGCCGTCGGCGCCTATTCCTACGCGTTGCTGGCAACGAATTTCGGACTGTCGTTCTGGGTCTGCCTGCCGCTGGCCGGTATCCTCGCCGCCTTCTGGGGCGTGCTGCTCGGCTTTCCGGTGCTGCGACTGCGTGGCGACTATCTCGCCATCGTCACGCTGGCGTTCGGCGAGATCATCCGCCTCGTCATCATCAACTGGCAAAGCCTGACCGGCGGCCCCAACGGCGTCAGCGGCATTCCGCGGCCGACCTTGTTCGGCATTCCGCTCACGGCGGGCGACGACGGCCTTGCCGCCAGGCTCGGCATCGAGTTCTCGCCGACCCAGCGCATCGTGTTTCTGTTTTACGTGATCCTGGCGCTGGCGCTGCTCACCAACTGGGTGACCATCCGGCTGCGCCGGTTGCCGATCGGCCGCGCCTGGGAGGCGTTGCGCGAGGACGAGGTCGCCTGCCGCGCGCTCGGCATCAACACCACCACGACCAAGCTGACCGCATTTGCCACCGGCGCCATGTTCGGCGGCCTCGCCGGTGCGTTCTTCGCCACGAGACAAGGGTTCATCAGTCCGGAATCCTTCACCTTCCAGGAATCGGCGCTGGTGCTGGCGATTGTCGTGCTCGGCGGCATGGGCTCGCAGCTCGGCGTCGCCCTCGCCGCGTTGACCATGATCGGCGGCTTCGAGCTGTTTCGCGGTCTCGACCAGTATCGCATGCTGGTGTTCGGCGTCGCGATGGTGCTGTTGATGATCTGGCGACCACGCGGGCTGATCGGTCACCGTGCACCAACCGTCTTCCTAAGGCATAGCCGCGCCATCTCCTCCGACCTCGTCAAGGAGGGCAAGGGATGAGTAACGGGATGAGCGAAGGGATGAGCGGTGATTGCATTCTCGCCGTCGACCATCTGTCGATGCGCTTCGGCGGCATCGTCGCGGTCAACGATCTGTCATTTGGCGCCGGTCGGCAAAAGATTACCGCACTGATCGGGCCGAACGGCGCCGGCAAGACCACCGTGTTCAATTGCATCACCGGCTTCTACAAGCCAACCGCCGGCACCATGCAGTTGATACATGACGATGCCGCGATCCGGCTCGAGCGGCTGAAGGATTTCCGGATCTCCAAACAGGCCCGGATCGCGCGCACCTTTCAGAACATCCGGCTGTTTCCCGGCATGACCGCGCTCGAAAATCTCATGGTCGCCCAGCACAATGCGCTGATGCGCGCCTCGGGCCTGACGTTTCTCGGGCTGATCGGCGCGCCGTCCTGGCGCGCGGCGGAGAAACGCGCCATCGATCTGGCGCGGCTTTGGCTCGACCGCGTCGGATTGCTTGAGCGCGCCGACGATGCCGCCGGCAACCTGCCCTATGGCGATCAGCGCCGTCTCGAAATCGCCCGCGCGATGTGCACGGAACCGGCTTTGCTGTGCCTCGACGAGCCGGCCGCCGGACTGAATGCGCGTGAAAGTGCGGCGTTGAGCGAGTTGCTGTTCTCGATCCGCGCCGACTTCGGCACTTCGATCCTGCTGATCGAGCACGACATGTCGGTGGTGATGGAGGTTTCCGACCACATCGTGGTGATGGACTANGGCGTCAAGATCGCCGAAGGCACGCCGCGGGAAATTCGCGATGATCCCAAGGTGATCGCGGCCTATCTCGGCGCCGACGAGGAAGAAGCGATCGCGGTGATGGGGAGCGCCACGTGACCGCGCCCTCCGCCACACCCCTGCTCGCGATCCGCGGCCTTCGCGCCGCCTATGGCAAGATCGAGGCGCTGAAGGGCGTCGATCTCGACATCAACAACGGCGAGATCGTCGCCTTGATCGGCGCCAACGGCGCCGGCAAATCAACATTGATGATGACGATCTTCGGCAAGCCGCGCGCCCGCGCCGGAAAAGTCCAGTTCGACGGCGCCGACATCACCGATGTACCGACCCATCAGATTGCAAGGCTGCGCATCGCCCAGGCGCCCGAGGGCCGCCGGATTTTTCCGCGCATGAGCGTCGCGGAGAACCTGCAGATGGGCGCCGATGCCGCCGATAGCAGCGAAGCCGACCGCGCCGCGGGGCTCGAACGCGTCTTCACGCTGTTTCCGCGGCTGAAAGAGCGCATGGCCCAGCGCGGCGGCACGTTGTCGGGCGGCGAGCAGCAGATGCTGGCGATCGGCCGCGCCTTGATGAGCCGCCCTCGCCTGTTGATGCTGGACGAGCCATCGCTCGGATTGGCACCGCTGATCGCGCGACAGATTTTCGACGCAATCCGCACCCTGAACCGGCAGGACGGCCTCACCGTGCTGATCGTCGAGCAGAACGCCAATCATGCGCTGCGGCTCGCCCACCGCGGCTACGTCATGGTCAACGGCCTGATCACGCTGAGCGGAACCGGCACTGAGCTGTTGCAGCGTCCCGAAATCCGCGCGGCCTACCTGGAAGGCGGCCGGCGGGCGTAGCGTTCCGCGCCACGCTCCAGATGTGGCGAACAGGCCGCGGATTTGCCCATAAATTTGCCGATGACTTCGCGGTAAAATCAGCCGACAATGGCCCAGATTTTCCAACCCGGCGGCGCGTCGGGTACCTGCCGCAGCGACCACCCGCGAGGACTCCTTATGAAATCATTCAAGCTCATCGGCCTGACATTGGGCGCTTCGCTTCTGCTGTCGACGGCGGCATTGGCGCAGGACCTCACCGTCGCCGTGGCAGGGCCGATGACGGGCGGCGAATCCGCCTTCGGCCGGCAGATGAAGAACGGCGCCGAACAGGCGGTAGTGGATCTCAACGCCGCCGGCGGCGTGCTCGGCCGGAAACTGGTGCTTGATGTCGAGGACGATGCCTGCGATCCGAAACAGGCGCGCTCGGTCGCGGAAAAAATCGCTGGCGCGAAAATTCCGTTCGTCGCAGGCCACTATTGCTCTTCGTCGTCGATCCCGGCGTCGGAAGCCTACGAGGACGGCAATGTCCTGCAGATCACGCCGGCTTCGACTGCGACCAAATTCACCGACGGCAAACTCTGGAACGTCGCGCGGGTCTGCGGTCGCGACGATCAGCAGGGTCCGGTCGCCGCGGCCTACATTGCAAAGACGTTCGCGGGCAAGAATGTCGCGATCCTCAATGACAAGACCAGTTACGGCAAAGGTCTCGCCGACGAGACCAAGAAGGCGCTGAACGCCGCGGGCTTCACCGAAAAGATGTTCGAATCCTACAACAAGGGCGACAAGGATTTTAACGCCATCGTCTCGCGGCTGAAACGCGACAACATCGATCTGGTCTATGTCGGCGGCTACCATCAGGAAGCAGGCCTGATCCTGCGCCAGATGCGCGACCAGGGTCTCAAGACCATCCTGATGGCGGGCGACGCGCTGAACGACAAGGAATTTGCCTCCATCACCGGCCCGGCAGCGGAGGGCACGGTGTTCACCTTCGGTCCCGATCCGCGCAACAACCCCGCCGCAAAGGCCATCGTCGAGAAGTTCAAGGCCAGGAACATCGACCCCGAAGGCTACACGCTCTACACCTACGCCGCGATGCAGGTGTGGTCGCAGGCCGTCGCGAAGGCGGGCTCGACCGATGCGAAGAAGGTGATGGGCAAGATCAAGGCCGGCGCCTGGGAAACCGTGATCGGCAACCTGTCATTCGACGCCAAGGGCGACATCAAGCAGGACTCTTATGTGGTCTGGAAGTGGGACTCCAAGGGCAACGCCGTCGAGATCAATCCGAAGGGGTCGTAAGACTCTCCTTTGTTTTGACGCGTTTTCTTAACGCGAACCGGTGTCCACCCCGGATCAAGTCCGGGGCAGGCTTTCGCTGGAAAACGCTCTGTATCGCGACATGCAGCGCCCCGGTTTCGCCGGGGCGTTTTCGTTTTGCGAACGTGGCATGTCGGCTTCAATGAGGTTGACCACAGCGAAGCCATGCCGTCATCTGTGCCCACAGGATGGTACGATGAAAAATCTGCTTACTGATATTGCCGGCGTCCGCGTCGGCCACGCCGACGATGCGAAGCTAGCGTCCGGCGTCACCGCGGTGGTGTTCGATGCGCCCGTCGTGGCGGCGATCGATGTCCGCGGCGGCGGCCCCGGCACCCGCGAGGGCGCGCTGCTCGACGTCGCCAACACCGTGGAGAAGATCGACGCCATCGCACTTGCCGGCGGCTCGGCATTCGGGCTCGAAGCCGGCGGCGGGGTGCAGGCCTGGCTCGCCGAACACGGACGCGGATTCGCGGTGCGCGGCGCGATCATTCCGATCGTGCCCGGCGCGATCATGTTCGATCTCCTGAACGGCGGCGACAAGGCCTGGGGCCGCTTTCCGCCCTACCGCGATCTCGCTTACACCGCGGCCGCAGCGGCAGCGACGAACTTCGCGCTTGGCAGCGTCGGCGCCGGCCTCGGCGCCACCACAGCCAACTTCAAGGGCGGGATCGGCTCGGCATCGGCGGCGACCCAAGGCGGAGTCCGGGTCGCGGCACTTGCTGTTGTCAATGCGGTCGGCACCGTCACGGTCGGCGACGGGCCGTGGTTCTGGGCCGCACCGTTCGAGATCGGCGGCGAATATGGCGGGCGCGGATTGCCGGCCTCGTTCACGCCGGACATGCTGACGGCCCGTCTCAAGGGCGGCGCGGCTGCGACCGCCATCGAGAATACCACGCTCGCGGTGGTCGTGACCGATGCTGTGTTGAACAAGCCGCAGGCCAAGCGGCTCGCCATGATCGCGCAGACCGGATTTGCCCGCGCGATTTATCCGGTGCACGCGCCGCTCGACGGCGACGTACTGTTCGCCGCCGCCACTGGCGAAAAGCCGATCGATCCGCTGGCCGGCCTCACCGAACTAGGAATGGTGGCGGCCAATGTGGTCGCCCGCGCCATCGCGCGCGGTGTCTACACGGCGGCCGCGCTACCTTTCCCGGGCGCCTTGCCATCCTGGAAAGCGCGCTTCGGGTAGCAACGAAACGTCTTGTCTCAGACGCTGAACGATAGCGGCGGAGCGGAGAACGACATCGCGTTCATCTGTTGCTGAAACATCTTTGCCAGCGAATTGTAGGATGATGACGCCGCGCTGGAGTCGCTGGATCCGGCATTGCTGTCGATCTGCGACGAAAGATTCTGCCATGCATCGGATGCGCTGGTGGACGCGGACGGATTCGACCCGGTCGATGACTGGCTTTGCGCCGCCAGCAGCGTGTTCAGGGTCGCCGGCGATATCTGCGAACCTGCGTTGAATCCCGAAGCCGGCGCGGAACTTGTCGAGGCCGGGCTCGCGATTTTGAACGGGTCGACTGCGCTAAAGCCGCTCGATTGCGGCGAGGACGCACCCGACGAGGTCAGCGAACTGACGGCGTCCAGCGCGGCAGTCGCGGCGCCAAGAGCAAACAGCATGGCATAACTCCGACAATTGCCGCGTCACGCGGCCAAGCTTCCACGCCGATTGATCAGCAAACCCCGTGCCATGCGGAAAAACCCAATAAAATGACGGTTTTTCGCGATCCGAACGGTTCGGCATCCCCGGCAATTGATGCCGCTGCGGCAGAATTTTCCGCCCCGATAGCGGCGGCGCCGGCCGCATTTGCCCCGACGCTTTGCGCGTGTTAGGCGAAAGCCGTCCGCACGCCTCCAAAAATGCCCACGGGAAAACGCGCATGTCTCAACAGTTTGCGTCACGCCCCCTCGTCATCGCGCCGTCGATCCTGGCCTCCGATTTCGCCAAACTGGGCGAAGAGGTCCGCGCCGTCGATGCCGCCGGCGCCGACTGGATTCACCTCGACGTCATGGACGGCCATTTCGTCCCCAACATTTCCTACGGCCCCGATGTCATCAAGGCGATGCGTCCGCACACCAAAAAGATCTTTGACGCGCATCTGATGATCTCGCCGTGCGATCCGTATCTCGAGGCCTTCGCCAAGGCCGGCTGCGATCACATCACGGTGCATGCCGAGGCCGGCCCGCATCTGCATCGCTCGCTGCAGGCGATCCGCGCGCTCGGCAAGAAGGCCGGCGTCTCGCTCAATCCGGGCACGCCCGTCAGCGCGATCGAATATGTGATCGACCTGATCGATCTGGTGCTGGTGATGTCGGTCAATCCCGGCTTCGGCGGTCAGGCTTTCATTCGCTCGGCGCTCGGCAAGGTCGGCGACGTCAGGGCCATGACCGCGGGACGCCCGATAGATATCGAGGTTGACGGCGGCGTCGGCCCCGATGTTTCCGGCGCGCTGGCGGCCGCCGGCGCCAACGCTTTCGTCGCGGGCTCCGCCGTATTCAAGGGCGGCACCATGGAGGCCTACAAGGCCAACATTTCCGCGATCCGCGATGCAGCGGCGGTCGCGCGCGGCGAGATGGTCTGACGCGGCGGCTCCGTCAGGCTCATCCGGACGGTCCGGCGTTTTTCGGGAACGTGTTGCCGAAATGCTGCGAATCGAGCACGCAAAAGTGATATCGATGCCGCTTGGAAGGCTGTCCCGACGAGGCTCCTTTGAGAAAGTCCGCTGCCGCCTGCGTCGTGTTGATCACCCTGGGCGCTATTGGCGCGGCGGGCGCGGCTGAGCTGCCGTTGAAGGCGCGGCCGAAGCCGCCGCCTCCGCCGACCTGGTGGGTAAGCGGCGGAGCGCTTTTATGGACGGTCAAATCGGCATCCCTGCCGCCGACATTGACGACTTTCGTTCCTGGCAGTCCTTCCGCGGTGACCGGATTCGGCGGGCACTCGGAATCCCCGGCACGGTTCTGCAGTCCCCCGATCACCTGAACTACGGCCCGTTCGGCGGTGGCCGCTTCACAATCGGTCACTGGCTGGAATCCAATCCACGCTTCGGGCTGGAGGCCGACGGATTCTTCCTGGGCAGCAAGAGCACTGGCTTCTCGTCGATGTCCGACGGTACGCCGCCGTTGCGAGTGCCGTTTTCCAACGTGCCGCCCGGCGCCGGCTTCCCGCTCGGCTCGTCGTCGTTTGTGCTGGCCGATCCCGGCTTTGCCGCCGGCGGCCAAGTGATCAGTTCCTCGCTCCAGCTCTGGAGCATCGAAGGCAATGGCCTCTATCGTGCCTATGGCGCGCCGGGGCTCACCGTATCTGTCATCGCCGGCCTTCGTTATCTCGACCTGCGGGAAGGTCTTTCGATTGCCTCCACCGAAACCCTGCTGCCGCCGGCTGGCGCGGCCAGCTTCACCGCCACCGACAATTTCTCGACCCGGAATCAGTTCTTCGGTGCGCAACTGGGCGTGAAGGCGGAAAAGCAATTCGGCCAGTTTGACGGTTCGGTGGTCGCCAAAGTGGCGCTCGGCGACAATTATCAAACCGTGTCCATCAACGGAAATTCCGTGATTTCCGGTACGGGTTTTGGCATCACGCCGGGAACAACCCCAGGCGGCATCTTTACGCAGGCGACCAACATCGGTCAGCAAACCCGTAACCAGTTCGCAGTGCTGCCGGAAGCCCAATTGCAATTGGGTTATACGATATCGAGCGGGATTCGCCTCTTCGTCGGCTACGACGTCATCTACCTCAGCAACGTCGTGCGCCCCGGCGACCAGATCGACACCACGCTTAATTTCACCGGCAACCCCGCGCTCAGCCCGGGCGCGGCGCTGACGGGCGCGGCACGTCCTGAACCACTGTTCAAAAGTTCGTCGTTCTGGGCACAAGGCGTCAAATTCGGTGCAAGCTACCAGTTTTGACTGGCTGCCGGTTTTTGAACTGGCGACTGCCGTGTCGGCAGCAAGGTTGGCGAAATGCTTTAACGCTTGCTCGGGGCCTCCAGGCCCCTCAGTAACAGCGTCAGCAGCGCGTCGATCCGCGCACCGAACTCCGGCTCGCTCCATTCATCGGCATGGGCGGGATGGTGGAAGCGGCTGGTGGCGTCGAACAGCGCGCGCGCGGATGCATTGAGGTCGCTGACCTGGAACACGCCCTGCTTCACGCCTTCGGACAGGATCTGCGCGATCTGATCGACCAGACCCTCCTTGTATGCCTTGACCACCTCACACGCCTCCTGTGCGAGCGTCAGGTAGGTCGCGAACATCTCGGGGTCTTCGCAGACCTTCTTGTGCTTGATCGAGATCATGGTGCGGAGCCAGCGCTCCAGCTTGGCGGGCGCCGGTTCTGAGCCTTCGGCAACCTCTCGAAGCGGCTCGTTGGCACGGTCGAGCCAGCGTTTGGCCACGGCTTGGCGCAGCGAAGCCTTGCTCGGAAAATGCCGATAGACGCTGCCGTGGCTGACATCGAGCGCACGGGCAACGTCCACAACCGTGGCCTTCGTCAGCCCGAAGCGGCGCAACACGTCTTCTGTGACCTCGAGAATTCGCTCAGGGGTCAAAACCACAGCTTCATTCATGCGCGCACCTTCTGCTTGTCGTCGAGCATTGTCGTCTGCGAGGCGATCTTGCGGATGGTTGGGGCCATTCCGATTTAGTGGCTGAGCTTGGCGGCCTGCGCGGCAAGATAACGGGCCACGTGGAGGTCGAGCCAGCGATGGATTTGGGCGGTCAAGGAAAAGATTTCGGCAGTCATGGCAGTACGTCCTATGCAAGTCCGGGGCTCGCGGTGGTTAGGCCAGCAAACCCGGGTGACGGCTCATCAATGGCGTCGGGTTGCATATAGCATGTCGCGCTGACAGATTTCAATATCTGTCAGTCAATATTTCGTGAAAAATGGCCCCGGCGAGCACCCCGGTCCGGGCGCCTCCCCCTCGTCAGGCCGGCGTTTGTCTCACCGGGGCCGCTCTGCTAAAGCGCGGCGTAATCCCCCAACCGTCAGAGAGCGCAATGATCCCCCGCTACACCCGCCCGGAAATGGCTTCCATCTGGGAGGCACAGACGCGCTTCAGGATCTGGTTCGAGATCGAGGCGCATGCGGCGAACGCCCTGGCGGAACTGGGAGTGATCCCGAAAGAGGCCGCCAGGACGATCTGGGCCAAGGCCAAGGACGCCACCTTCGATGTCGCGCGCATCGACGAGGTCGAGCGCGAGACCAAGCACGACGTCATCGCCTTCCTGACCCATCTGGCGGAAATTGTCGGCCCTGAGGCCCGTTTTGTGCACCAGGGCATGACCTCGTCGGATGTGCTCGACACCTGCCTCAATGTGCAATTGACGCGCGCCGCCGACCTGTTGATCGACGACGTCGACAAGGTTCTGGCCGCGCTGAAGAAGCGCGCTTTCGAGCACAAGATGACGCCGACCATTGGACGCTCCCACGGCATTCATGCCGAACCGGTGACGTTCGGGCTGAAGCTTGCTTACGCCTATGCGGAATTCATCCGCGCCCGCGAGCGCCTTGTCAGCGCCCGCAAGGAAATCGCGACCTGCGCGATCTCGGGCGCCGTCGGCACCTTCGCCCAGATCGATCCGCGCGTCGAAGCGCATGTGGCGAAAGCGATGGGGCTGATACCAGAACCGATCTCCACCCAGGTGATCCCGCGCGATCGCCACGCGATGTATTTCGCCGTGCTCGGCGTGATCGCGTCCTCGGTCGAACGCCTCGCCACCGAAATCCGCCACATGCAGCGTACCGAGGTGCTGGAGGTGGAGGAATTTTTCTCCGAGGGCCAGAAGGGCTCCTCGGCGATGCCGCACAAGCGCAACCCGGTATTGTCGGAGAATCTCACCGGCCTCGCGCGCATGGTGCGGGCCTATGTGACGCCGGCGATGGAGAACGTGGTGTTGTGGCATGAGCGCGATATTTCGCACTCCTCGGCCGAGCGCATGATCGCTCCCGATGCCACGGTGACGCTGGATTTTGCGCTCAACCGCCTCGCGGACCTGATCGACAAACTGCTGATCTATCCTGCGAACATGCAGAAGAATCTCGATCGCCTCGGCGGCCTCGTCCATTCCCAGCGCCTCCTGATCGCGCTGACGCAAAAAGGCGCCAGCCGCGAAGACGCCTATAAATTCGTGCAGCGCAACGCGATGCCGGTGTGGCGCGGCGAAGGCGATTTCCAGACCTTGTTGAAGAACGACGCCGACGTGAAGAAATATCTCAGCGATGCCGAGATCGCCGAGCAGTTCGATCTCGGCTATCACTTCAAGCACGTCGACACGATTTTCAGGCGCGTGTTCGGCGAGAGCTGATCGAAAACGGGATCGGCGGCTGTTGCCGGTTTAGCCGCCAGACGATTGCCTGGAGCACGCTATTTGTCTTCCAAGAGCTGAAGCGTCAGATCGGCCTTTCCTTTGTTGTTCAACGTGTAGAAACGATCGAAATATCGGGGGATGCCGATAACGGCGTCGTTGACATAAACGAACACTTCTCCGGTTCTTTGGGCCTTGAACGTCGCCGTATAGCTTGTGGTGGAAGGACATTGGCAAGGCGGCTGCTCCTTGCGATCGTACCGCGGAACGATTTCGCCGAAGCCGGTATTGCCGATGCGAATAATGGTCGCAAACCAGTTAGAGGCGAGCAGTCGCCGAATCGGCACGCCCAGTTGCATCGGCCAGATCATCTTGTTCCAGCCAAAGCCGCGCGGCCCGGTTTCGATCCCCTTCGCCTTTTCCGGGTCAGGCTCATTGAACCTATGACCGTCTTCCCAGGGGTCGGTAACGACGATGGCTAGCCGATAAGACTTGTTCTTCTCCACGGCGAGTCCCGTCGCGGAGCACAGCGTCCTGGTTTCGAACGTCGCCGTGCCGACGCCGGTGACGGATCGCGCCGGCGGATTTTGGCTAGCTATGCACACCCGCCCGGTGAGATCGAACGCTGCGAACGATACCCGGTTGACCAGCGTGACGACCGCTGCCGCCAGAAACAGGAAGATTAAAAGCGCGAAAATGGTCGGCAAAATCCAGTATTTGAGCAGGTAAAACAAGGCGCGATACGGTCCCGCCGAACGAAGCCGGTAGACGATGCCCCCAGACGGAGGCGCCGGAGCATCCGGCGTTCGCCAGATACCGCGCATCAGATCGCGGATGTGTCCCTGCATCCAGCCCCCGGCATACATCAACACGCCGACCAGCAGGAAACCGATGAGGAATCGCCCAGGTGAATTTCTAAACGCATCAAGCCATGGCTTTACAAAGCCTGGCAGAAACGCAGCCGCCAGATCGATGATCGGCACCACGATTTCGGCCAGGCTGGCCGGTCCGCGTCCCGGCCGCCATTTTTCGATCAACGGCAGCGCGACGAGAAACAACGAGGCGAGGACGGTCAGGAAGTAGGTGATACGGCGCGCCCAAACCCAATCCCAGACCTTCTCCTGACGGATGGCGCGCGAACGGGCTTCGACCGGCGCAATTGCACCGTTCGGGGTGATGGCGCCGTCATTGCCCACGATGTCAAATTGTTCCGGCAATACGATCGGAGCGTAGCCGTCGTTTCCTGTCCGGATGCGGTCGACCACGCTGTGATGAATCTTCGGATGCGGCCGCACGACATAGGACTGCGCTATCGCGAGCTCGGCCTTTACCTCGCGCTCAGGGTCCGGCCGGTTTTTCAACAAGTTGACGATGTGTCGAAAGTCGTTGCGGAGCGACAACTTGTATGGAGGCCGGTTGTAGATGTCGGCGAGCCTGCGCGGCTGATAGCGATAATAGCCGGCAAGACCGTGCCGTGAATCGTTGAGCTTGTCGTAGGGATCGATGAAGCTCCTGAGCCAGCTTGCCTGTGTCGTCAGGTACTGCAAACCATAAACATTCGCGCGTTCCATCATCCATGCCAGGCTATGGTAGGAAAGACCGGCCCGCGAATAGCCGCCGCCGATATCGGAGTGAACTCCGACAAACCACACCTGGCTGATGCGCTCGCGGTCGATTTGGGCCAGGGGTCTATCAGAGTCTGCTGGCGCCGGTTTCCAGCTGTAATCGACGGCATAGAGCTTGTCGTCGTTGCGGACATAGCGATCGTCCCAAAGCACCGGATGGAACGAGTCGCGCTCCTCCTCCAGCGCCAGCGCATGACAGGCGCGGCCGATCTTGCGGTTCATGAACTGGTCGGGCATCGATAACGGCCAATACCAATAATCGATGGCGCGCGTGATCTCATCGATCGGACCTCCATAGGCGTCGACCGTGTCCCAAACCCCGAGAAAGTCGATCTTCCCGACCTCGGTCAAATCGAGTTGCCGGAACGCAGGCTTGCGGAAAATAGTGTGGCTCACCCAATCGCGCAGCGCCCGCAGCGGCCCGATCAAGATATTGGCGCCCGACTTGAAATTCCTGGCTTTGCGATATTCGCGGTAGGCTATTTTGGCATCGCGCGCTAAATCCGCATCTTTGCCATTGTAGCGGACAAGTCCGATGCGCGCGATGAAGCCTGCGACCACTCGGATCGTGAACGCGCCCCGGCTGAACCCGAAGCCGTAGATCCTGTCGCCATCCTGGTAGTTGCGGCAGCAGAAGGAGTAGATGTCGATGACGTTGCGCTTCAGTCCGAAGCCGAAAACGCCGCCCAGGATGGCGAATAGCTTGAAGGACGAGGTGCCGACGCCATCGTCGTAATAGGCAATCTGCTGCGCGGGGTTGCCGAGATCGAGCGCCTGATAGAGGCGCCAGACGTTGGTCGTGAATAGTTTCGACGAACTATTACCGGTTCCATCCGATAGCAAGACGACGTTCTTCGACATCGATGCTCCCGTTCCCGGATGCCGCCCGCCCCACATGCTGGTCTGAAATTGTGGGCCGTGCAAGCCACAATCGAAACGAGAATCAGGGGCCTGCGCAACCGCACGGCCTACAATAACAACTGAATGGTAACCCCGGATCGGCTAGGATCGCGGCGTGTCTGCGCCTTCGACGATTCTGGTATTCGATTCCGGCCTTGGCGGCCTCACGGTATTGCGTGAAATCGTCGCCACGCGGCCTGACGCGCATTATGTCTATGTCGCCGACGATGCGTTCTTTCCCTACGGCCATCACAGCGAAGACCAGATCATCGCCCGTGTGGTGCCGCTGATCGGCGAATTGATCGACGCCCACGCGCCCGATCTGGTCGTGATCGCCTGCAATACCGCCTCGACGCTGGTGATGTCGCATCTTCGCAGCGAATACAAAGTCCCCTTTGTCGGAACGGTGCCCGCCATCAAACCGGCCTGCCTGCGTTCGAAAACAAAGCGGGTGTCGGTGCTCGGCACCAAGGGCACCGTGCAGCGCGAATACACCAAGGCGCTGATCCGCGACTTCGCGCAAGGTTGCGAGGTGACGCTGGTGGGCTCGGCGGATCTGGCCTCGCTGGCGGAAGCCGCCTTGAGCGGCCGTGAGGTACAGGATCCGGAAATCCTGGCCGAACTCGCACCGTGTTTTGTCGGGGAACGCGAGGATGTTTCGGCGCGCACCGACACCGTCGTGCTGGCCTGCACCCACTATCCCCTGTTGATGGACCGGTTCGTAGCACTGGCGCCTTGGCAGGTGGACTGGATTGATCCTGCGCCCGCGATCGCCCGGCGCGTGGCGGATTTGCTGAACCCCGCCGACGGTCACGCCGATCATGGCGGCGCCGAAATGATCTTTACCTCCAGGCGGCCGCATGCGCTGAGCCACGCGTTGACGCCGTTTTTCGGCGGCCGTATTCCGGCATGAAGGCAAACTGATCTTTCCGGCATCATGCCGCGCTGCTAGCTTCCAGACGTACGCAGTTTCGCCCATCACCCCAACCGAGTTTCGGATTTGACGCCCGCAACGCCTGCCCCCCTCAATCGTCTTCGCAAATTATGGCGCGAGGGACGTCCCACGTTTGGAGCGATTGCGACAATTCCCAGCATTCAGACCGTTCAGATCATGGCGCGTTCAGGGCTCGACTGGATCATCGTCGATCTTGAGCACGGTCCGATCGACCTTGGTTCGGCGCACGGGATGATCGTCGCCACGTCGGGCACGCCTTGCGTTCCGTTCGCGCGGATTGCCGCCAACGAGCCCTGGCTTGCCAAGGCGCCGATGGATCTCGGCGCGCTCGGAATCAATTTTCCGATGATCTGCAATCGCGAGGATGCCGAGAAGGCGGTCCGCAGCGTGCGCTACCCGCCGCGCGGCGACCGGCTCTGGGGACCTTTCCACGCCCCCTTTCGCTGGGGCGTCTCGATGCCTGACTACATGGCAACCGCCGACGATGACATGATCTGCATGATCACGATCGAACACGTCGAGGCGGTCAACCGTATCGACGAGATCATGGCGACGCCCGGCATCGACGTCGCGGTGATCGGGCTGGGCGACCTCGCTACCAGTATCGGCAAACACGGCCGCATGGACGACCCTGAAGTGCTGGCGCTGATGGCACGCGCCGAGGCCGGCATCCTCAACAGCGGCGTCCCGATCGGCGGCGCGGCGCGGACGCCGGAACAAGCCAATCAGATGATCGAGCGCGGCTATGTGGCGCTGGCGCTCGGCTTCGACTGGTCGCTGTTTGCCCGCGGCATCGCGGCAAGTTTTGAAGGCATCAAGCGCTGAAGCGAGCTGCATCGGAGCCGGCGCCGTGCGTGACGCCAAGTTACACGGCCGCAAGCCGCTGAAAGTGCTGGGGATTCATGTACAAGACCAGGCCGCTGGCCTCGCCCGCGCCATAAAGCAGAACGATAGCGTCGGGTTAGCTCGCGACGTGATCGGCCCGATGCCGGTTTGGCCCCCAAAATCGCCGGCTTTCATTTGACAGAACAGCGATTTCTCCCTAGAAACCGCCTGCTCGCGGGCCGATTTCGGCCCGCGTTGCGTTTCGCGACCCGTGGCCCATCCTTTCAAGCTTAAAGGCTGGGCCTGTCGGCTCCGGGAAATTCCCGGCGCACAGGAGGGCGCGTTTCCTCAAACTCAAACTTTATCAAGAGGACGCGATGACCAAGCGCAGTGAGGCGAAATACAAGATCGATCGCCGTATGGGCCAGAATATCTGGGGCCGCCCGAAGAGCCCCGTGAACCGCAGGGAATACGGCCCCGGCCAGCACGGCCAGCGCCGCAAGGGCAAGCTCTCCGACTTCGGCGTGCAGTTGCGCGCCAAGCAGAAGTTGAAGGGTTACTATGCCAACATTTCCGAACGCCAGTTCCACGGCATCTACGTCGAGGCCGGCCGGATGAAGGGCGATACCGGCGAAAACCTGATCGGCCTGCTCGAGCGTCGTCTCGACACCGTGGTCTATCGCGCCAAATTCGTGGCCACGATGTTTGCCGCGCGCCAGTTCATCAATCACGGCCATGTCAAGGTCAACGGCCGCCGCGTCAACATCGCGAGCTTCAAGGTGAAGGTCGGCGATGTCGTCGAGGTCAAGGAATCCTCCAAGCAGCTCACCGTGGTTCTGGAAGCCAACCAGCTCAGCGAGCGCGACGTGCCCGACTTCCTTGAAGTCGATCATTCCAAGATGACGGCGAAGTTCTCCCGCATCCCGCATCTGTCGGACGTGCCGTTCGCCGTNCAGATGGAGCCGCATCTGATCGTCGAATTCTATTCGCGCTGATCCGCCGGCTTTTTCCNGACATCAAGGGCCCCGGTTTTGCCGGGGCCTTTTTGTTTGCGTAAGGTGCGCCCGCCGAACAAGAGAACCCGCCATGATCTACACCCCTGCCCCGCGCGATCCCAGACAGCCACCGGTTCGCATCAACCTGCTGTCGGACACACAGACCCGCCCGACGGCTGACATGCGCGAGGCGATGGCGCGCGCCGAAGTGGGCGACGAGCAGATCGGCGACGATCCGACGGTGAATTTGCTCTGCGAACGGGTCGCCGATTTGCTTGGCAAGCAGGCNGCGGTGTTCATGCCCTCCGGCACCATGTGCAACGTCGCCGCCACCCTGGTGCATTGCCGCCCCGGCGACGAGATCCTGGCGCATGAGACCTCGCACATCCTCGCCCGCGAAGGGGGCGCCCACGCCGCACTGGGCGGATTCCAGATCACGGCGTTGCCGGGCGCCGACGGACAATTCACGCCCGATACCTTGCGGGCAGCCCTTCATCCGCGCACGCGCTACCAGCCGCCGCAAACCGCCGTCAGCGTCGAGCAAACGGCCAATATCGGCGGCGGCACAATCTGGAAGAAATCCGATCTCGAAGCGATCGTGCAAATCGCCAGATCGAACGGATTGGCCACCCACATGGACGGCGCGCGGCTGCCGAACGCCTGCGTTGCCACCGGCATCAGCGCGCGCGACGCGGCCGCGGGATGGGATTCAGCCTGGATCGACTTCTCGAAGGGACTGGGCGCACCGATCGGCGCTGTGATCGCGGGCTCGCGCGATTTCATCGACGAGGTCTGGCGCTGGAAGCAACGCCTTGGCGGCTCGATGCGCCAGGCCGGCATTTGTGCCGCCGCCTGCATCTACGCGCTCGACCACCACATCGATCGGCTTGCGGACGATCACGCCAATGCCCGAACGCTGGCGCGGGGGTTGTCGCAGATTGCGGGCGTCGAGGTGCAACAGCCCGAAACCAACCTGGTCTTCTTCAGTCCTGATGGCGCGGGCGTCACCGGAGAGAAAATGGTCTCGGAGTTGCGCCAGCGCGGCGTTTTGCTTGCCATGATGGACGGCCGGATCAGGGCCTGTACCCATCTCGACGTGACGGCTGCGATGATCGAAGAGACGATCGGCCTGGTGCGCGAGATCGCGCGTGATGTGTAGACGATTGTTGTCGTTGTAGCCCGGATGAGCGAAGCGATATCCGGGAGCAGCGTCGCGTTCTTTCCCGGATATCGCTTCGCTCATCCGGGCTACGACTGCCTCGCATTCCAGGGTCGCGAATTCTTCATACTACTCTCAGCGATCGGCGGCGTCCGTCGCGAGCCGTAGGCCCGCGAGCATCGACGTGAATACCATCGTGAACAGCAGGATCACGACTGTTGTCCCGCGCAGATCAGCGACGCGCCACACATGGCTGGCGGCGTCAGCTACCTCGCCGCTTTGGCCGATGATCCATGGAGTCACATGGGTAAGGCCGGAACAAAGATACAGCAAAATCCCCACCAGCCGGAGCGCGCGTCCCTGTTCGGCCGTCCGCGGCAATCCATAGGGTCGACTGCTGAGATAGATCGCGAACGCTTGATAGAACAGCCACGAGGTCAGGAGCCAGCCAAGGTAATTCGAGATCGGAACACCGAAATGCGCGCCTCCGTCGTGCCATATCCAGGCTTTTGAAATTGTTGCCTCGGGCGGGTCCATCACCACATCCCATTGCGTCATCACGAATGCGGCGACAACAGGCAATGCAATGAGCTGGACTTTTCCGCTCAAACGCCGGGATGTGCCGCCAAGCAGCGTTCCGGCCACGATCCACGAAATATATCCCATGCCGAACCACAGCGGACCGACGATAATCGGGATGGCTCCGATATGGATCAAGTTCGATCCGACTTCAAAATGGTAGTGGCCAAACGGAAACCCCGTGGCGGCGCCGATGTTCTCCATCGTGAACGTCGTCACCAGACAAATAGCCAGAAGGNCCAGCGCATTCTTCCAGCCATAGAATAATGCTGCGTGAGTGCAGGCAATCGCGATTCCGAGCGCCGCCAGACCTTGCGCGAAAGGCGTCGGATTCCAGGCAAAACCGACGACCAGAACGAGATAGATGGCAAGGACGGCCCAGCCGGCGGCTTCAGGCGGCCGAAAGGAACGCCCACCGATGGCTTTCACTGTCTCTTGCACGGACATCGCTTGCTCCAAACCGGGTAATCACTCGCCATGAGGTTTGTTAAAACACTCACTCCCCCAGCGCCTCGTAGATCAGCGCCTTCAGCTCGGCCTGAATCCGGCCGCGCTGGGATGGCGTCTGGATCATGCAGACCGCGAACATGTCGTTCTTTGGATCGACAAAGAAGAAGGTGCCGCCGACGCCGTCCCAGCGATATTCGCCTGAGGGCCACGAGGTATTTGCCGGCTGCGCGGTGCGCACGGCAAAGCCGAGGCCGAAACCGCTGTGAGCGCCCGGAAAATAGAAATAGTCGCGCGCAATTCCGGTTCCCGGCCCGATATGATCCGATGTCATCAAGACGATCGTCTCGGGTTTGAGGTAATGCCGGCCGTCCAATGTACCGCCGTTCAAGAGCATTTGCGCAAAACGCGCGTAGTCCCCGATCGTCCCGACCATCCCCGCCCCGCCGGATTCCCAGCGTGTCGGCAGCATCGGGTCCCTGATTCCGGCGGGAGCGCGGGTAAAACGTTCGTCGGGCATCGGCTCGGCGATGCGCGGCCGCTTCGCCGCATCCGCGACGTAAAAAGCGGTCTCGGTCATCCCCAGGGGATCGAGCAGGCGCTGTCTTTCAAACCCGAACAGCGATTGTCCCGACGCAACTTCGATGACGCGACCGAGCACATCGGTCGAGTGGCCGTAATCCCACAGCGTTCCCGGCTGTTCAGCGAGCGGCAGTTTCGCGATGCGCACGGCAAAGCCGGCGTTGTCGAAATCGCCCTCGAACAGATTCGAGCTGGCATAGAGCTTTCGCACCATGCTGTCGCCATAGAAGCCGTAGGTGAGGCCCGATGTGTGGCGCAGCAGATCTTCAATCGTGATCGGGCGGTTGAGCGGTTCGAGCACCAGCGTCGGCTTCCGGTCGTCATCGCGCTTTTCGACACCGACTTTGACATCGGCAAAATCAGGGATGTATTTCGAAACGGGATCGTCGAGAGAGAGCTTGCCGTCCTCCACCAGCATCATCGCGGCGACGCTGGTGATCGGCTTCGACATCGAAAACAGGCGGAAGATGGTGTCATCGGTCATCGGACGCTTGCTCTCGATGTCGCGCACGCCGAAGCTTTCGATATAGACGGGATGACCGTGCTGCTGGATCAGCAGAATCGCGCCCGGGATCCGGTCGGTCGCAATCTCGTTGCGGATGTAGTCGCCGACGCGTTCCAGTTTCGCGCGCGAAAAGCTTGCCGAGGGAGGAAGCGGCGATTCGGCGCGGTCGGCACTGGAGCGTCCGACCGCCACCGCGACTATCAGCAGCGCAAGCGCTGCCGTGACGCCGAACCGGTGCCAACCGAATTGGGGTTTACCCGAGTTCGGCAACATCATTATCCAAGTCGGCAACAGCCGACCTGGACGGCCGTCAGTTCTCCATTGCTTCATAGATCATCTTCTTCACCGTTGCCTGAATGCGCCCGCGCTCGCTCGGTGTCTGCTCCATCAACACGAAGAACATGTCCTGCTTGCGGTCGATCCCAAATAAGCAGCCGCTGGCGCCGTCCCATTTCAGTTCGCCGAGCGAGCCCGGCCGTGGCGGTTCGGCTTCGCGTGGACCGGTGCGTACGGCAAAACCTAAGCCGAAACCGAAGCCATCGCCGGGGAAATAAAAAACATTGTGCGCCACCCCTCGGCAATTTCGCCGCGGAGAAATTCGCCGATGCGCTGCAGTTTTTGCAGATTGAAATGCGCGCCAGCGGGAATGTCGAAGCTGCCTTGCGCGAAAGCCGACGGCATCGCCGCCATCGTGAGCAGCGCGCCTGAGATCAGCGACCGCACCGCGTGCCGTGAATTCATTGCCGCACCTCGGCCGCTCCCCGGAATTCTTGTGCCGAGTGTAGCGGCCGGTTCAACCGGTACAAGAGCCGCCGGTCTCCGCCATCGCCTGCGCATGCTGCCGGGCGCTGGCGTCGGAAAAGCAGCAGAACACAATGCGCTTGACCGCCGGCGCCGCGGCCAGCGCACCGACCGTGGCAAAGACGGCGATCCGCGCCGCGCGATCGGCCGGAAAACGGTAAATGCCGGTGGAAATGGCCGGAAAGGCAATCGAGGCAAGACCATGGGTCCGGCCGAGTTCGATCGCGCGGGCGTAGCAGGACGCCAGCGCCTGATCTTCGTGCTGGCTTCCGCCGTGCCACACCGGACCCACGGCATGAATCACATGCCGCGCCGCCAGACCGTAACCCCTGGTGATTTTGGCGTCGCCGGTCTCGCAGCCATGCAGCGTGCGGCATTCGGCCAGTAGTTCGGGCCCGGCCGCGCGATGGATCGCACCATCGACGCCGCCACCGCCGAGCAGTGACGTGTTCGCGGCGTTGACGATGGCGTCAACGCGCAGGGTCGTGATGTCGGCGACGATGACTTCCAGCCGCGCCGAGCCGATCTGGCGCGCGGGGAAACTCAGGCGGAGGCAGCCGCGTTGACGGTGACACCCTTGTCGGCAAGGAGTTGCTGCAACTCGCCGGCCTGGAACATCTCGCGGATGATGTCACAGCCGCCGACGAATTCGCCCTTGACGTAGAGCTGCGGAATGGTCGGCCAGTTCGAATAGGTCTTGATGCCGTCGCGCAGGTCGGCGGATTCGAGAACGTTCAGGCCCTTGTAGCCGACCCCGACGTGATCGAGGATCTGCACGACCTGACCCGAGAAGCCGCACTGCGGAAATTGCGGCGTCCCCTTCATGAACAGCACCACGTCGTTCGACTTCACTTCATTCTCGATAAATTGCTCGATGCTCATATTCGCGTCCTTTTGAGGATCAGCCCGCGGGCCGGCGTCAGCCCGGTAAACCTTGCACTGACATATATGTATCCCAAACCGTTGTGCATCCAAAGTAAAATGGCGGGGAGCTGGCATGCATGGCCTGCCCCGTCCACATGTCAGGAAGGCCGGGCCGTCGTCGCCGGCGCCCATCGCCACCGCCCGGGCCGCACCCCGGAGAAGGCTTTTATCCCGGACGGAAGCCCCTATCTAGGACAGACCATTCTCGGGGAACCGCTCGGCTAGAGCGACGTTCTCTTCCGAACCGGAGATCGTCGTGACGAAACCAGCATCCGCTGCTGCCACCCTTAGCGACCCTCGCCGGTCATTATTCTCCGATTCCAGCAGCCTCGCCCAGGATCTGGTGGGAGCTTTCCTTGATGTCCGGAACGAGACCGAGCGCCGGGCCGCCGCCCTGACGCCAGAGGATCAGTTGATCCAGTCGATGCCGGACGCCAGCCCGGCGAAATGGCACCGTGCCCATACCACCTGGTTCTTCGAGCAATTCCTGCTCGGCGAACATTGTGAGGGCTATAAGCTCTTTCACCCGGACTACGCTTTTCTCTTCAATTCCTACTATGTCAGCGCCGGACCGCGTCACGCCCGCCACCAGCGTGGCCATTTGACACGCCCCAGCGCCGACGAGGTCACCGCCTACCGCCGGCATGTCGACGCCGCCGTGGTGAAATTTTTTCACGAGGCCAAGGAGGACAAGCTGACAGCGCTCGCGCCGCTGGTGGAAGTCGGCCTCAATCACGAGCAGCAGCATCAGGAATTGATGCTGACCGACATCCTGCATGCCTTCGCGCAAAATCCGATTCCCCCGGCCTATGATCCGGCGTGGCGTTTTCCCGCATCACGCCGTTCAGGCGATGAATGGGTTACGCTGGGCGAGGGCATCCACACGATCGGACATGCCGGCGAGGCCTTCCATTTCGACAATGAGAAGCCCGCGCACCGCGCCCTCGTCGGTCCGGTGAAGCTGGCGCGCAACCTCGTCACCAATGCCGAGTGGCTCGCCTTCATGGCCGACGGCGGCTACACCACGCCGACGCTCTGGCTGATGGATGGCTTCGCAGCTGTCGATGGCGAGCAATGGCAGGCGCCCGGCCATTGGCGCCGGATTGACGGCGAATGGCGGATCATGACGCTTGGGGGGCTGAAGCCGGTCGACCTCGACGCCCCGGTCTGCCACGTCAGCTATTATGAAGCCGACGCGTTCGCGCGCTGGAGCGGCAAGCATCTGCCGACCGAAATGGAATGGGAAGTCGCCGCCCGCGCCGGCCATCTCAACGACGCCTACGGGATCGTGTGGCAATGGACCCGCAGCGCCTACGCGCCCTATCCCGGTTACCGCGCCATCGAGGGCGCGCTCGGCGAATACAACGGCAAGTTCATGGTCAACCAGCTCGTGCTGCGCGGCTCGTCGCTGGCCACCCCCGGCGGGCACAGCCGCGTCACCTATCGCAATTTCTTTTATCCGCACCACCGTTGGCAATTCACAGGACTGCGCCTCGCCGACTACGCCAGCTGATCTTTTTCGAATTCAATCGCGCCGGAAAAGCGCGCTCAGGAGACCGTCATGAATGTGCACGCCGCCGCTTTGGCCAAAACGCACCGCTTCGATGAACCAACGACCGCATTTGCCAGCGACGTGATCGACGATCTGTCGCAGCACCCCAAGCGGCTGTCGCCGAAATATTTCTATGACGCCACGGGTTCTGAGCTGTTCGAGCAGATCACGGTGCTGCCGGAATATTATCCGACGCGCACCGAGCTCACCATCCTGCGCGACCGGGCCCGCGAGATATCGGCCATCATCCCGAAGGGGGCCGCGCTGGTGGAATTCGGCGCCGGCGCGACCACCAAGGTCCGGCTGCTGTTGAACGAATGCGCCTTCGGCGCCTACGTACCGGTGGATATTTCCGGTGATTTCCTGAAAGCGCAGGCCGACGCCTTGCGCCAGGATTTCCCCGATCTCGCCGTCTATCCGGTCACAGCCGACTTCACCGCGCCGTTCGCATTGCCGGACGCGGTCAAGGCGATGCCGAAGGTGGGATTTTTCCCAGGGTCCACGCTGGGGAATTTCGAACCGCATGAGGCCTGCCGTTTCCTGCGCAGCGCCCGCGACATTCTGGGAAAAGATGCGCGGATGGTGATCGGCGTCGATCTCGAAAAGGACGAGCGCGTGCTGTATCACGCCTACAACGATGCCGCCGGCGTTACCGCACGCTTCAATCTCAATGTGCTGGTCCGCATCAACAGCGAATTGGGCGGCAATTTCGACACCTCCGGGTTCATCCATCGCGCGATCTACAATCGTGACCGGCACCGCATCGAAATGCACCTGATCGCTAAGAAGGCGCAGAGCGTGCGGGTGCTCGGCCGGAATTTTTCATTCCGCGCCGGCGAGAGCATCCACACCGAGAGCAGCTACAAATACAGCCTGGAGCGCTTCGCAGCCCTGGCGCGCGGCTCGGGCTGGACGCCGCGCGAATCGTGGACCGATGCCGCCGGCATGTTCTCGGTTCACGCCTTGGTGGCGTCCGACTGAGCCTCGGCCGCGCCCGATTTCAGCGAAATCGATTCCCACACAGCGACAACGACCAGGATCGCCGTGGTCAGGATCGACAGCATCAACGGCGACAGCCCGCTCGCAAACCAGGCAAGGATGCAGAGCGCCACGATGCCGACGCCATGAGAGAGCTGAAGAAAGCGCCGGAACGTGTGCTTGAACAGAATGGTTCCGACCAGAAACAATAATGGTCCGCCGATCGCGCTCAAGACCGTCTTGTGGTCGGAATGATCCGCCGGATGGGTCAGCACCAGTTCATTGGCAACCGCTGCGAGAATGATGCCGGCCACGATCGGCATATGCAGATAGGTGTAGGCGAGCCTGGCCAGCCGGCCCGGCTCGCTGGATCTTGAAATCTGCTCGGAGCCCGCCTCAGCACCCTTGTGGAAATAGATCCACCACATCGCGAGCGCGCCGATGAAGGCCGCCAGGAAAGCCGTGACGGTCTCAATGGTCCAGGGCAGATCGGCGAATGTCGCGCCGGTCACCACGATGGATTCGCCGAGCGCGATGATGATGAAGCCGGCGCAGCGCTCGGCCATATGGCCGCCTTCGACGCTCCATTCGGCCACCGAAGACGCGCCGTATCCTGGGATCCAGAACCGCACCGCCGGTGAAATGTATTCGATGGCCAGCGCGACGGCCCAAAAAATCAGCCGCTGCTGTCCTACCGCAAAGCCGCCCGCGATCCAGAATACCGCCGACACCGATAGCCAGACCAGGATGCGGATCGCGTTCATTCGTGCCAGAGGCCGGGTCGGCGGCGTCGAGGCGACCCAAAACAGCGTTCGGCCGACCTGCATCGCCGCGTAGGCGGCAGCGAACCATAATCCCCGTGATTCAAAGGCCTTTGGAATCGAGGTCGAGAGCACCAGCCCGCCAAGCATCAGCAGAAACAGCAGGAGCCGGACCGGCGTGAGTTCGGGATTGAACCAGTTGGTGACCCAGGACGTGTAAACCCACACCCACCATACGCCGAGGAACAGCAGCGTCGTTTGCAATGCCCCGAGCGGCGTGAACTGCGCAAGCAGGGTATGAGAGATCTGCGTGACCGCGAAAACGAACACCAGATCGAACAACAATTCGGCGTACGTGACGCGGGCATGCTGGTTCGGCACGATGGGGCGAAACAGCGCGCCGCGTTGACCGTCGTCGACCATGGCGTCCCTTGCCCCGCCTAGCCCTCCGGCACCCCGGTCTGCAGCGCCAGCGCGTGAAGTACCCCACCCATCTGGCCCCGCAGCGATTGGTAGACGATTTGATGTTGCTGGACGCGGGATTTGCCGCGGAACGACTCCGAAATCACGGTGGCCGCATAATGGTCGCCATCGCCGGCAAGATCGCGGATCGTCACCTCGGCGTCGGGAATGGCTGCCTTGATCATCGATTCGATATCGTGGGCGTCCATCGGCATCCCATATCTCTCCCATCAAGCGTTCGAACGCGGCCGGTAATCGCAGCGGCGGCGGCTGAACCCGGCGCCGACACCCTAGCGCATGATCGGCCAAAGTGTGAGCGGTTTGGCGCTTGGATCATGCGTAATTATGGTGCTTTGGAACGCGACCTCGGGACAAACCAAGACGTTTTCCCGGCAAAACCGGCGTCCAATTTTGCCGATCGCGCTCTGGATGTCACGCACTGTCGTACTATATTCACGTCCCGATCATTGCAAAGCCGCTGGATCGTGCCGCACGATCGCAAGGCGCTGACCAAAAGAGGCTGATCACCATGAAACTTCCCGGCCCCGACCACCCGATCACCATTACGGCGAATCCGAAGCGCGTCCGCGTCCTTGCCGGCGGCGTCGTGATCGCCGACACCACCCATGCCCTGACGCTAAAGGAAGCGAGCTACCCGGCCGTGCAATATGTGCCGCGCAGCGACGCCAACCTGGCGCTGCTGACGCGTACCGACCGGGTGACGCACTGCCCCTACAAGGGCGATGCGAATNATTTCAGCGTCAATGCCGACGGCAAGACCATCGAGAATTCGATCTGGACCTATGAGACGCCGTTCCCGGCGATGGCGGAAATCTCCGGCCATCTGGCGTTTTATCCTGACAAGGTCAGAATCGAGGAGATGTCCTGAAGGTCTGCGCGCAAGCCGGCGTGCCGGCTTGGCGCCTTACACCCGAAAAATCGTCAGACCGAGGATCAGCAGGGCCAGGAAGATCACCACGAAGACATAAAACAGGAAGCGAGCGACATCCGCGGACGCCGCCGAAATCCCCGTGAAGCCGAGGATGCCGGCGACCACAGACACCAGGAAAAAGATCAGCGCCCATTTCAGAATTGTCATGGCTATTCCTCCAGCCTCCTCAGCGTGGAAGCCGCGGCCCACGCAATCCGCTGATCTAACCTCGATCGACCGATCTGGTTCCGGTTGGGGGTTAAAGGCAAGCCAGCCGGGCCGCGACGGCAGGCTCGGCGGTTGGCATCAAAACCGCATTTTTCTTGGCGGGAGGCGTGTCCAGGGCAACCGTGAAAAGGACACCCCAATGAGGATATCCGCCATCCTGATCGCCACCGCCATCAGCCTCACCATGCTGGTAATGGTTTCAGACTTGCCCTGAGCTTAGACTTGCCTTGAGCTTAGACTTGCCTTGAGCTTCAGCTTTGACTTCAGACCTGCCCTGACGGCCGGGCACTCCCCATGTAAGCCGGAAACCAGCTCTCGAAGGCGGTTGCCAGCGCCTTGACCGATACCGGCCCCTGTCCCGCAATGTTGATGGCGTCACCGCCGGTGGTGCCAATTCGCGCGCATGGCACGCCGGCGCCCCTCATCTTCGCCAGCACCAGCCCGGCCTGCTCGGCCGCGACTGTCACGATGTAGCGCGCCTGATCCTCGCCGAACCAGTAGGCATGCGGCACGATCGATTCCGGCGCGGCCAGTAGCTGCGCACCGAGCCCGCCCGAGATCGCCATTTCCGCCAACGCTATCAACAGACCGCCGTCGGAGACGTCGTGCGCCGATGTCGCCGTGCCGGCGTGGATCATGCCGCGCACCACGTCGCCGTTGCGTTTTTCAGCCGCCAGATCGACCGGCGGCGGCGCGCCCTCTTCACGGCCGCAGATGTCGCGCAGNTANACCGACTGTCCGAGCCAGCCGTGGGTTTCGCCGATCAGCAGGATCGCCTCGCCTGCGGCCTTGAACGCCAGGGTGGCGGATTTGGTAAAATCGTCGAGTAGCCCAACGCCGCCGATCGACGGCGTCGGCAGGATGCCGCGCCCGTTGGTTTCGTTGTAGAGCGAGACATTGCCGGACACGACGGGGAAATCCAGCGTGCGACAGGCCTCGGCGATGCCCTTCAGGCAGCCAACGAACTGGCCCATGATTTCCGGCCGCTCCGGATTGCCGAAATTAAGATTGTCGGTGACCGCCAGCGGCCGGCCACCAACCGCCGTGATGTTGCGCCAGGCTTCGGCCACCGCCTGCATGCCGCCCAGATAGGGATCGGCTTCGCAATAACGTGGCGTCACGTCCACCGTCAGCGCCAGTCCCTTTGGGCCGTCCTGTACCCGCACCACGGCGGCGTCGCCGCCGGGACGCTGCACCGTGTTGCCGAGAATGACGTGATCATATTGCTCCCACACCCAGCGCTTCGAGCACAGCTCCGGCGTCGCGATCAGTCTTTCCAGCGCCGCGACAATTCCGACCGGTGCTTTGACCTCGCGCGCATGAATGACCGGCAGCAACGGCGTTTCCACATGCGGCCGATCGTAGAGCGGGGCTTCGTCGCCCAATTCCTTGATCGGCAGATCGGCCATGACGTCGCCGCCATGCTTCACCACGAAGCGCTTGCTCGGCGTCGTGTAGCCGACCACGGCGAAATCCAGCCCCCATTTCCGGAAGATCGCCTCGGCTTCCTTCTCCTTCTCGGGCTTGAGCACCATCAGCATGCGCTCCTGGCTCTCGGAGAGCATCATCTCATAAGCGCTCATGCCGGTTTCGCGGGTCGGCACCGCGTCGAGATCGAGATCGACCCCGAGATCGCCCTTGGCGCCCATCTCCACCGCCGAACAGGTCAGGCCCGCCGCGCCCATGTCCTGGATCGCGATCACGCAATCGGCTTCCATGATTTCGAGGCAGGCTTCCAGCAGCAGCTTTTCCGCGAAGGGATCGCCGACCTGCACGGTCGGGCGCTTCTCGGCCGAATCGTCGTCGAANTCGGCCGACGCCATCGAGGCGCCGTGAATGCCGTCGCGGCCGGTCTTGGAGCCGAGATAGACGATCGGCATGTTTACGCCCGACGCCGCCGCGTAGAAGATCTTGCTGGTTTCGGCGAGGCCGACCGCCATCGCATTGACCAGAATGTTGCCGTCATAGCGGGTGTGGAAACGCACCTGTCCGCCGACCGTCGGCACCCCGAACGAATTGCCGTAGCCGCCGACGCCGGCGACGACGCCGGAAACCAGATGGCGTGTCTTTGGATGTTCGGGAGCGCCGAAGCTCAGCGCATTGAGGCAGGCGATCGGGCGCGCGCCCATGGTGAAGACGTCGCGCAGGATGCCGCCGACGCCGGTGGTCGCGCCCTGATACGGCTCGATGTAGCTCGGGTGGTTGTGGCTCTCCATCTTGAACACCACCGCCTGGCCATCGCCGATGTCGATGACGCCGGCGTTCTCGCCCGGCCCCTGGATCACCCACGGCGCCTTGGTCGGCAGCCCGCGCAGGTGCAGCCGCGACGATTTGTAGGAGCAATGCTCGTTCCACATCGCCGAGAAAATCCCCAGTTCAGTGAAACTCGGCACCCGGCCGATCAGCTTGAGGATGCGCTGATACTCGTCCGGCTTGAGACCGTGGCTGGCGACGAGTTCGGGAGTGATTTGCGGCTGGTTCATGCGGCTTCTTGCGGGACGGAGGTCTCTTATTAGGGAGATCGGAAGGCGTGGAAAAGGCCTTTTACGGCGCAATTTCCCGCTGTCCATAGATTTGCAGGCGTTTGGAGTGTGGCACGGATTTGCACATCGCCGATGGATCGGATTTAAGGACGGAAACCCTCAAACCAAGGCCAAATCGCGTGGACGACCTGATCAAATCTGCATTCCTCAACCGCCCCGATCTGCATGTCGGCACCGAGGGCGAATTCAAGGGCTGGCGAACCTGGAGCCGCGACAATTTCGAGACCCATAACGGGCCGTTCTGGCACCGGATGGACGACGATGGCCAGATACGCTGCGCGTTCCGGGTCGAAAAGAAACACCTTAACGGCTCGCGCAATGTCCATGGCGGCGCCTTCATGGCATTCGCCGATTATTGCCTGTTCGCGATGGCGGCTCGCGT